>Ga0105047_10004732_pt1 | contig 23616 bp, 15 predicted proteins | sample MAT04_FD_78384 | JGI IMG/M metagenome (GOLD analysis project Ga0105047, IMG submission 78384) | Freshwater microbial communities from Lake Fryxell liftoff mats and glacier meltwater in Antarctica - MAT-04 (megahit assembly) | ecosystem: Environmental > Aquatic > Freshwater > Ice > Liftoff... | reverse complement strand
GTGCCTCCACCACCAGTCGTCCCACCAGTCGTCCCACCAGTCGTCCCACCAGTCGTCCCACCAGTCGTCCCACCAGTCGTCCCACCGGTCGTCCCACCGGTCGTCCCACCGGTCGTCCCACCAGTTGTCCCACCAGTTGTCCCACCAGTTGTCCCACCAGTTGTCCCACCAGTTGTCCCACCGGTTGTCCCACCAGTTGTCCCACCGGTTGTCGTATTATTGGAAGCAAAGGTGATGGTTCCGACTTCTGGGGCAATGTCTTCGGCGTTTGGATGGTAACCGTTCTGCATTTCCCATCCATCCATATAACCGTCTCCATCGGTGTCCACACTGGAAGGGTCTGAATAGGACATTATTTCTTCAAAGTTCGTCAGCCCGTCATTATCCGGATCTGCATTTCTGTCATAGATATTGGGTAGTAGTCCGCGCAACGTCACCTCCTCGTAGTCCGTCGCATAATCCCCATCCGTATCAGGCTTTGAGGGATCGGTGAAAAAGATACAGGCCTCGGCGTAGTCTGAGACTTTATCGCCATCCGAATCGGCTTTGTTGATATCGAGTCCAAGCTCCAATTCACGCCAGTCAGGCAGATAATCCATGTCCGTATCTTTTGTATTTACTGCAACAAAAGTATTTAAAACCTGAAATGCATTCAAGCTTTCCTCTTCAGAAAGCATCCGGTTGTAAACCGCCACATTTACCACGGTTGACTTGGTCAAATTCATCCACATAAGCTGCGAATTTTTATAGGCATTATTCGCAGTGGCAGGATGGCGGTATTGTCGCAAGCCGTTGAATCGTCCGAATATTTCTTTGCCATCAAACGCAAGTTCGACAATGAAAGCTTTTTTCTTGAGCGGACGGGAGGGGCGTGCCAGTGCGGAGTTGGAGGCCAGTCCTTCCGGGAGTAGTCCGTCTCCATATTTGACCGACCATTGCACAGGATTCCAACTCTGGAGAATATTCAGAGACATGGGTGTAAACCTCGCCCAAAAAAACTCCCCATTTCGTGCCGGCTTAGATTCGGGAAGCTCATCCACAGCAGCGGAAAGGATCACCGTGAATGGCTTGGTGAAATCCACATACTTCCTTTCTTTATTCCTTCCCCACTTGGTAATCGCATCCATCCAGCGACTACCTGAACCAGACACCCAAACACCGGGTTGATCTGGAAATACCTTCGGAGAATATATGGACGGTTGTAATCCTAAAGTATGATCAAATTGATAGCTTCCTTCGGTATTCAAAATCCCGACACCTTGCCCATAAAATGGGGCAATGTTAGTCATGGCATTGTTGGTGACTTCCAATGAAGTGGGACGCTTCAGCGCAAAGCCATGCTCATACCTCATAAAGGCAAAAGTGTTGGCATTTAAAAGTTTCGACTTCGCTTGTACTACCAGATTAACCAGCCCTATTGCTGGTAATTTAGAGTTTGGATTAACGGAGTGTGGCACAAAAGTGACAGTCTTTGCTGCCACCGGCCCGGGTTCAAATCCCACGGCAAATGCCCGTGCGGTGATAGTATGAGTTCCGAGACCTGCGAAGAGCAGCCCGGCACTTTTCACATACGGATCAAACTGTGTGGGCACCGTGGTTCCCATGGTATACCGAATCCGCAATCCTGGAGTGACACTGATCGGAACGTCCGTGGTTACACCACCAGTTCCCGGTTTCACCTCCACGATTCCATCCACTCCCCGATAAGTTGAACCGAAGACCGGAGCTGGAAGCTGTGGATAGGTTTCCAATGGATACTCCACGCTCTGGTTTCGCACGCCAACCCTCACCTTGCATTTCTTTCCAACCAAATCGGGCAGCTTTACGTAGATTTGCGCAATGCCTTCCCAGTCGCTCTGGCATTGTAGCGATGTCTTCCATTCCGTCGCATCAGCAGTCGTGGCGATGCTGCCCAGATCAATCGAAACCTCCACCGTGGTGTTTGCCATGGCATTTCCAGGCACTAATGCACCGTCCTCTCCGGGTATCATTCTCCGGAGCTGAATCTGCAACGGATATTCCAGAATGGTATTGCGGAGACCTTTGATATTTTTCGATGACACAGTGATCGCTGGATCGGTTCCGTTGAAAAAATCCAGCGGATCGGTGCCTGTTGTAACCTCTGATCCGTCCAGCGAGTCATCGCCATCAGTGTCAGGATTTTCGGGATCCAGGTTTTGGGTGCCGCCGTGTAGCAGCGCCCAGTTCATCTCCTCTAGATTACTGAGACCGTCGCCATCATCATCCTTTCTGACATCAAACGAAAACACCCGCTTGAGCTGTCCGTGATTTGCGGCTGCGAAGTCGTTCGTGTCGCCGCCATCGGTTGTCCATGGATGTCTCCAGTCCGCTTCGTTGGGGTTCAATTCCAAGAGTCTGTCATAAAACGGTTTCGCGACCGTCTTGAGCTGACCAAGGTTCAGCGCTGAAAAATCGTTCCGGGTGACACCCTCTGGCGTAGGAGCCAAGCGACGATTTCCTCCTGCGTCCCGCAAAACCGCACCGGTGGATTCATCGATTACCACCCATTGTTTTACCAACTGACGGAGCTGGTAACCGCTTCCGCCGAGTGGAGGAAGTTGTTCAGGATTCCGTAAATCGCCAACGCCTCCGAGCTGCGATGGAACTTTTTCCAGTAACTCCTCATATGCGCTAACGGCGAAGTTTTTCAGCTGGCCGATATTTGCCGCTGCGTAGTCTTCCGAAGCGGATTCCTCCGAGATCAGACTCCGTTCCGACCACCAGACAGGTCCGGGCCATGCGATTAAAAGCAACGGAACCGAAAGCAGTGCAATTGCGATGAGCAACACCGGGCGGATCCGTGCGGATCGTTGGGAATGATTTGGAAATAGCGGCATGACGGGCTTTGGGAAATTTGAAGCCGCGCCTTATTTAGATTTGAATATGAATCGTCAATAACTAATTGATAATCAATTACTTAGTAAGATTTTTGTGTTATTAAGATGGGTGTTTTTCGTCTGAGAAATTCGGACACGGGGCTGCTACTAAAGGAAGAAGGATAAGGGAAAAAGGACAAAGGGAGTGAGCTTTGCTTTTCGTTTTTCGTTACCAAACTTCGTTAGGTAATGCCGTGGCGGGCGAAACTCCCGCTTCGGTGGCGGGTGAGTTGCGGGTGCCTGCTGAAAGCAAATTTCCCAACATCAGATTCAGGCGAACTTGACGATCCTGTGTGTTGCACGCGTCGTTTGCTCCGCGCCACCTCAACGGGAGTTGCGCCCGCTATTGCGTTCCCAAACGGAGTTTGGGAACGAGGAGGTGAAGCTCGTAGGAATTCGGCTGCTGCAGAGGAGCGGCCACTATTAAGTAAACAGCGGAATCGGAGTCCCGTTGGCCGCACAGGATGCAATCCAAGAGTGTTTGGTATGGCATTGCAGCGCGAAGCGCAGCGGTGGTAGCACGGATTTTTAATCTGTGCGGCTAGCGACCGTCCCGGGCGCTCCTATCAATGCGATAGCCATATCCTTGACGTCTATCCGCAAACTCAAGTTCCAGTCACCATTACAAAGAATGGAGCTTCGCAATGGTAAAGCAGCGCCCGGGACGGATCGCTGGCCGCACAGGATGCAATCCTGTGCTCCATCACTGCCTATTTCAAAACCGGGATGCGGATGCAGGCGGCTTCGCGATCGTTGCGGACGAGCAGATATTCCCCGGCAAGGGCGATGGAGTTCCACGTTTTGTCTTCAAACACTTTGAGCCTTCCAGTTTCCGATAGTCCGTCGGGTGTGACTTTGAGCAGGAGCAACTCGCCGCCTTCAGTCATCAGCAGAAAGAGATCATTCACGAGCAATCCCTGGCCGTGGCCGTAACGCCCGTCCTTCCAGCGCACGGTGCCGTCTTTGAGATCGAGACACGCGAAGATGCCGTCGCTTAATCCGTAAACAAATCCATCGCGCTCGATGGGATTCGAAAACTTTGCCTGATAGCGGATCGTTTTCCACAATACAGTGGGAGCCGGTTTTCCATCCGCCCCTGTGTTGATTTCCAGCAGCGTGCTCCCTACGCCGTAGCCGCTTGAGAAAAGCAGTTTATTGTCTCCTACTTGGATCGGCGCGGCGACATGAGGCATTCCTTTCCCCCATGGATGCTCCCAAAGGACGCTGCCGTTTTCAGGGTCGTGCGAAGTGATCGCCTCCTTGTTGAAGACGACGATCTGTTTGCGTCCAGCGAGCTCGTATAAAAATGGGGAGCTGTAGCTTGCAGGCCGGTTGCCGCCCGTCCATGCGACGGAGCCGTCGGCGATTTTGTAGGCGACGAGCGAACGGTTTTCCGTGCCGCCTGCGCTGACGATTACAGTGTCTCCATGGATCAGCGGAGATGATGCGTAGCCCCACTCCGGGACACTTGCGTCGGTGAGTTTCGCGACATCCTGAATCCATACGCGCTCGCCACTTTCCGCCTTGAGGCATTGCAGCGTCCCGAGCCCGCCGAATGTAAAAACCAGTTTGCCCAAGATGGTCGGTGTCCCGCGCGGACCTTCGCCTGCGATGGGCGTCGAGTAATGTCCGGGATTGGCCTGCTTCCAAATCTGTCTTCCGCTCGCGAGATCGTAGCAAGTGACTAGCTCCGTTTCGCCCGCCTGCTCCTGCGTGAAAATGCGGCTGCCTTTTGCGGTGAAGCCCGACCAGGCTGATCCCACAGTCTGACGCCATAGGATTTCCGGGGCGCGTGCCGACCAATCGGGAGCGAGCACCGGCGTGTGGAGCTTTCCATTTCGCTCTGGCCCTAAAAACTGGAGGTAATCAACCACGCCCTCGAGGACTTGTGGTGTCACATGTGTCGCTGTCTGCAACGTGGCTTTCTTCTTAAAACGTAATTCAAACACCGGCATGAAGTCGCCGCTCATTCCCACGTGTTTAAAAAACACTGCGGGAAGCGCTGCGAATGCGAGCACGATCAGTCGCAGACGCCAGCCTGCTCGCGAAAAGAACAGCCACCAGACAAACAATGCGAGGATGGTGGCCGCCACAGCGCCAAGCAGTGCGTAGATGCGCTGTTGTTCATACGCCCAATCGCTTTTGGCGCGGATGATGAAGAAGGCAGCGAGCCCGGAGGCAAGAATCGACAGTGCCGGACGCCAGCGGATGCGGATGCCTTGGGTTGGTTGAGTGCTCATGTGAAATCTAGATGAATCACAAAGACGTAGTAGCCGAGTTTAAAGTGTGAAGTTTTAAGAAGTGGCAGGATGCGGGGCTACTTGCTAAAGGAGTAAGGAGCAGGGATTAAGGACAAAGGGAGTGAGCTTCGCTTTTGAGTCACTTCGGCCCTCGTTACCAAACTCCGTTTGGTAATGCCGTGGCGGGCGAAACTCGTGTTTCGGTGGCGGGTGAGTTGCGGGTGCCTGCTGAAAGCAAACCTCCCAACATCAGATTCCGGCGAACTTCACGATCCATTCCTGCAAGCGAACGGCCAAAGTTGGTGGCCGATGTGCTCGAACTCACTGATCTTTCTGGGAAAACCAAAGCGCCTGTGGATGGTCTGTCTCGCGGGATGAAGCAACGGCTCGGAATATCGCGTCTGCTGCTGCATGACCCGGAATTTTTGCTGCTCGACGAGCCAGCGAATGGTCTCGATCCGCGTGCCCGGATCGAGATGCGCGAGCTGCTCAAGGAATTGCAGGCGATGGGAAAAACCATCCTCATCTCGTCGCACATCCTGCACGAGTTGGCGCAGTTTTGTACGCACATCGGGATCGTTGATGCGGGGCAGGTGATGGCTTGTGGACCGCTTCAGGAGATTTACCGGCAACTGCAGATGGACCGGGCGATTCATGTGCAGATCTCCAATTTCACGCCGGAATTGCTCGCGTCGTTTAAAGCCATTGAAGGAGTCAGCGCGGTTGAGGAGCTGACCGATCGGCTTGCGATTCGCATCCGCGAGAGCGAACTGAGTCCTAAGGATTTGCTGGAGCGACTGCTCAAGACCGGTGCGCGCATTCGAATGTTTCAACCGGATGCGGCGGACATGGAGACGGCGTTTATGTGCCTTACGGAAGGAAAGACGGCTTAACGCAAAACGGCATCGAACCACGAAGCGCATGAAAATGAGGTCCACGGAACACACGGAAAGACACGGAAAAGAAAGGAAAGTAACGGAGTGTGGAACGATGTCTCAAAAACTATTTCGAGTAGGAAACTGGCTCCCAATCCGTCGGAAACAGAATCAAATAGGGAACGCGCGCGATTGCACAGCGCCTCCGAGCTGCCTCTTCAGGCTGTCGTCTTTCTCGCTCCATTCGAATCCGCTCGATTCGCGTGCTGTTTCAGGCGCCTTGCTTGGAACTTCGATCATTCAATCCGAATCATCACGCCTTTGGAACGATGGAGGCTACGCCTTGTGTTTTAGAAGTTTTCGGCGAGTCGCCGAAAACTGCCTGCGAGTCGCAGTCGCTCCCCATGCAGACGCTTCGCATCCGCATCATCATCGAAAACAGGTTCGTTAATCCTATGCGGCTTTCTGACTTCATTCCTTCCGTGTCCTTCTGTGTGTTCCGTGGACGGTTTTGTCTCCTGCTTTTGGGCGTGTTCCTTTCGCTTGGCGGTAGCGCGTTTGCAGACACGTTGAAATGCACGATGGTTTCCAAAAGCGTCATCCTGCGCGAAGGCGGCTTCATTCCGATGGACTTCAGTCTTGAATACGAAGGACGTGGTTTTCAGGAGGGGCGGTTTGAGGTGGAGATCGTTTTGACGGGAGAAGTGCTTTCCCGCACGCGTTCACCCGAGCTGGTGATCGCGGCTGGTGTGCGCCCCGTCTCGCTTCTCATTGCGCCTCCGCAATATCGTTCCGCAGCCGAGATGATGCTTCGGATGCGGTTTGTGGCTAAAGGCAAAACCTGGGAGCTTGGAGAGCAAAGCTTCATCACCCGGGGTATGGGTAAATCCTCGCTCGTCCTCGGGATGTTTCATGCCGGGCGGGTTCAGTCAGAGATCGAAGACGAATGGCAGCGCAGCCTGCGGTTGGAGTCAGTCCATCCCGATGTCTTTAATGAAAACCTGAACATGGCGACAGTCATTGATCGTGTGGATGTGGAGGAAATGCCGACTCGCACACTGGATTACTGCCGGTTCGATATTGTGTGTCTGAACAATGCCACCTTCGCTGCTGCAAAGGAAAAGCAGCTCGACGCACTGATGCGCTGGGTTGAGGCGGGAGGGAGTGTTTGCCTCAGCACCAATGGTCTGGGGCTTGGGGAACATCACACGGCATTTCTAGCGCGGATTATCTCAGCGGATGATGGAACGAAAAGTAAGGATGGCTCGATTAGCAGACATCGTGTGGAGCTGGGCAGGGCGGTCATCATTTCCCGGCCACTCACCAGTGAGCTTTTGCAAAGCAATGACTGGAAGGCGGCGGCGGGTTTCTTGTGGAAGCTGCATTCTGGTCTGGTTGCCTTGCTGGAGAGCCAGGGAACACCAGGGATTTTTCTAAACGACCAAGATTATTACAACCGCGGTTACCAAAACTCGCACCATTACATCATGAGTCTCATGAATGAGATGGCGGAGGAACGGAGGGATTTTGTGACTCAGATTCCGACATGGACTATCATCGCCCTGCTGGCTGCTTTTTTGATTCTGATCGGGCCTGGCGATTACTTGGTGCTCGGCTGGTTGCGTCGGCGGCGATGGACCTGGATTGCGTTTCCAGTGCTGTGTCTCCTCTGCACCTGGAGCATTTCGGCGCTGGCAGATCATTATCTGGGCTCTTCGGATCGGAGGCAGGTCATTCGTATTGTGGATCTTTCCAAAGACGGACGTGTCTTGCGGGAGGTGCGCTATGAAATGTCTTTCTCCGCCAAAAACCGCGTATTTCAAACACCCGTCAAAAACGGTGCCGCTGTGCCAATGGATTTGAGCCAGAGTTTGGGAAGGGGTCGCTCAGATACGCCACTTTCCACCACGGAATGGCAGAGTGCAGGCAGCGAGATATTTAACCAGCCAGCCAGTCAATGGACGCTCTCCACCGTATGTATCACTACTTTTTCGGAAGGCACGGATGACTCTGGTGTGCCTTGGCAGGATCTCCGTTTTAAAAAGAGTGGAGACAAACTTGAAGTAATTACAGGCGACACCACTGGGAAATCCGGCTGGATATTTCGTCTGAATGAAAGCCCACATTTGGTCAGGGGAAATTACGAACACGTTAATTTCTCGTGTATGGAGAATCTTATCAGCCAGCCTGGCAATGGGACGCTGGGTAAAGTCATCACTCAAAAATCGCCGCAATTGGATGCGGGCTTGGGGGATCTGACTTTGGAGAATCTGACGCAAGAAGGCTGGCGTCATGTGGTCGCCTGGAAAAGGACACCAGAAGGCATATCCCTCTACAGGCGTCCGCTCAAAATGGAGGTGCAGCCATGATCCAGCGTCTGCGCAATCTGTTTTCCTTTCCGTTGCTTACACGCGAGCTGACAGAGCGCGCTGCACGACCGCGTACCTACTGGACTCGGGTGATTTACGGTGTGTTGCTCTATGGGGCTTTTCTTTATAATTTTTATGACGGAAATGGGCAGCAGTCGTTTTTTGTAAACATAGGGCGAGGAAAGAGTTTTTTTCTCATTTTGCTGCTCCTTCAACTCGCAGGACTGGCTCTGTTTCAGCCTGCGCTGATGGCCGGAGCCATTACTTCGGAAAAGGAAAGGGATTCACTTTCCATGCTTTTTCTTACCAAAATGTCTCCCTGGCGAATCCTTCTGGAGAAGCTGTTTTCGGGGATTTTCCCGATGGCCACGTTGCTCCTTCTTTCGCTGCCACTCGGCGCGGTTTGCTACGCGTACGGAGGCGTCTCGATGGGTTTTTTCTGCTCCATATTAATCTGCCTGGTAGGTGCATGGCTTCAAATCGCCTGCGTTGCTTTGTTTTGCTCCGCCTATTTTCGCAGCACTGTTACGGCATTCATGATGACGTATTTTGTCAGCTGCCTCGTGTATTTCGCGGTGCCGCTTCTCTATACGCTCAGTCGCCTGCCGGGACAGCAGCATTTTCAAAGTTCTGATTTCTACATCTTAGGCGACGGAATTGATTGGATGAGTTTAAATCCGCTTTCAGTAGCCCAGAAAATCTTTCTTGCCGCTGATTTATACGGTTACAGCGGCACCGGCGTAAGTGGAGTAATGCTTATTAAAAAAGCGGGTTACTTGAGTTTGCCGCTGTTTATCTCGGCTTTCGTCTTCCTCCTTCTCGCCCGCTGGGTGCTGGTGCGAAGCGGAGGCAGCGAGCACAAGAAGAGCCGGGTGTTTGAGTTTTTTACAGGCTGGTGGAGGCGGCGCTGGGCGAAGAAGACCGTAGGCCACGCCGATCTGCCGGGCGACAACCCCGTCGCCTGGCGCGAGACCAGTCGTGGCTGGCTCGCGGCAAAAGAACAAAAAGTCTATGGGCTGGCAGTAGGCAGCACCTTGGTCGCCACGATCTGTCTCATGCTGTATGAGGCCGTTCCAGTCATGATGATCACAGTCGGCATCCTAGTGGTTATGCTGCTTTGCGTGCGCGCAGCCAACAGCATCGTTTCGGAGCGTGTCAGCCAGACGCTAGACGTTCTGCTCACCACCAAACTGTCTGCCCGGGAGATTATTCAGCAGAAGGCAAGACCCGTGATCTACTTCGGTCTCCTCTCCACGATCGTGCTCAGTATCATCTACGCTTTTATCGGGGAGGAATGGAGTCTGGTGAGTTTGATGACACGGAATCACCGCGTATCTTTAGCTCAGGAAATTCAGACATGGGCGATCCTTACAGCCAGCACACTGGTTTGCGTCCCTCTGATTGTTTGGACTTCCCTCTGGATTGGGCTTCGTATCCACAGCCGCTTTAAAGTGATCCTCACTTCTTTTGGAGTTGTCGTGGGCTGGTTTATTTTGTCGATGGCCGGTGCCGAGGCGTATTACGGAAACAACACGTATGGCGTGGCCAATGTCGTCTTTGGACCGGGTGGGGTTTTCAAGGCAGCGATGGGAGAGATTTCGGCATATAACTATGAGGACGTAATCGACAAGACAGACCCAGTCAAAATCGGCTTCCAACTGATGTGGAAATATCCGTTCATCAAACCTCTGGAGAAGTTTTTCTCCAACCTCTGGATGCTCGGTGTCTTCAATGTGATTTTTTACAGCTGCATCAGCCTGTTTATCCGCGCCATCTGCCTGCGCAATGCAGATCGGCTTTTACGACGGTAGGCAGGCGGTGTTTCGCGACTGCTTCGCCAGAGTGTGAATGGAAGTTGTGAGAAAACGCATGAGTTACGCACTTGGTATCGGGAGTGCGTGGCGTTTGGTCGGCGAAGCCGACGTTCACGGGTAGGGTGTGGCATTTGCTCAGCACCTCCGTGCTGCCCCTTCGGGCTCCCTGCGGTCGGCTATGTCGCTCCGCTTCATTTGCCCGAGCAGTTCCAGACATTGAGGCCATCCGCTTTGCCATAGTAGTGGTGCTCCGCATTAGAAAAAGTCATAGGCGAGACGTCTATGACGGCGGGCAAGATGCCCACCCGATACCGGGAATTCCCGGCTTCGTTCAACCGGGGGCTGGTCTCAGAAAGTCAAAGGCGAGTCCGTCTGGAGAGACGCTTTCTTCAGTCAGGAAAAGACCGATGCGATTCGAGCTATATCGCTAATCACATCGAGAGCACAATCTTGCCACAGTGGCTGCCGGACATGATGGATTCGTGTGCGCGCGCGGCTTCGGAGAGTGGGATTTCCTCATCCACGACGGGAGCAAGAGTTCCGTTGGCAAAGCCAGCCTGCATCCCGGCCAGAGCAGAGGTGCGTTCCTCGGGGCGCATATTACCACCCAGCACCCCACGGATTTCAGCGTCCCTTATCATGAGTTCGCGCGCGTTGATTTCCACCGGCCCACGGCTGCCGATGACGATGATTCGCCCAAAGCGCGCCAGCATCGTGGTGTCTTTTGCCAGATTCATATTGGCGAGCATTTCGATGATCAGGTTGACGCCCACACCATGCGTCTTTTCCAAAATCTGTTTGTCGTAGTCGGGTGTATGGTGATCCATAATCACATCAGCCCCCTGATCGTAAAGAAGCTGCCGCCCTTCCTCGCTACCGCCTGTGGTGAGGACGGTCATTCCGAGATTACGGGCCATTTGGAGAGTCGCGAGCCCCACGCCACCAGTCGCGCCATGAATTAGCACAGACTCACCGGGTTTTGCACGTCCGGCCTGGATCAATGCCCGCCAAGCGGTGAGATACGCCACGCCAATCGCGGCTCCCTGACTGAATGAAATCATTTCACCGAGTGGATGCACGTGATCCTGTGCGCAGAGTGCCACTTCTGCATAGGTGCCCGAGATGCTTCCGCTGAGCCACACGCGCTGACCTTTTTCAAAATCAGTCACGCCTGTTCCCACTTCCTCTATCACCCCTGCACCGTCCGAGCCGGGTGTGTAGGGTAGCTCCGGTAGTTTTGCATAGCTTCCCGAACGAATATAAGTTTCCACCGGATTCACTCCGGCGGCGTGCAGTCGTACGGTTACCTGGCCAGATTCCGGTTTCGGAGTATCAACTTCACTGAGAGTGAGAACCTCGGGAGCGCCGAAGCTGGTAACGCGAATGGCTTTCATAAACCGATTCTATACTGCTTGTGAATATGAGCCAACGGTTTTGACAGTTTGAACCGATGTTCTTGGTTACTTCAATCTTCCGCACGTTCCTGAAGCAAAATCACTTTAAATCCACGGTGCATTTTTCTGAACTGTTACTTGTGTAATAATCTACTTGCCACGAGGTGACCTACTGTATATATACAACATATACAGTAGGTCATCTGTCATGGCACCCAAATCCATCAAGCTACTCATTCCGGCAATATCGCCTGCCGCCACGGGAGCGTTGTATGAACAGATTGTCACGGGACTGAAACGGGCAGTAAGTGAGGGACGCATAAAATCCGGGGAGGCCCTTCCTTCCTTCCGTCAACTGGCGGAGGAGCTGATGGTGAGTGTGATTACCGTAAAGCGGGCGTATGAGGAGCTGGAGCGGGAAGGAATCATTTACCGCCGTCAGGGCCTCGGAACTTTTGTGGCAGAACGGGGACAGGATCGCTCCTGTGAAGCCAAACTGGACCAAGCAAAGGCACTTTTGAAGGCGGCTGCGAAGGAGGCGGTTGAAGCCGGGCTCAAGCCTGCGGAAATCCGCCGGATGTTTTTAGAAACTCTCAACGAATCACTATGAATCCAACATCAGCCATAAAATTTTCCTCTGTGGAAAAACAGCGCTATCCTAAATTTACGCTCGGACCAGTGACCCTGAATGTACCGACGGGTGCGATTTATGGACTGATTGGGCCAAATGGAGCGGGGAAGACGACATTAATGAATCTGATTTTCGGGATGAGTGCCGTGAATGCAGGAGCCATTGAGGTTTGCGGATATGATCACCAACTGGATGAGGTCGCAGTGAAGCAGCGGACTGCCTATGTTGGCCCTGAATTAAATTTTGATACTTGGGGCAGTGTGGAGAATGCGATCCGGTTTGTGAGTGGATTTTATCCGTCATGGGATGATGGGTATTGCAGTCAATTGATGGAGAAACTGAAGTTGTCGAAAAACAAACTGATTCAAAAGCTATCGTTCGGCAGCCGCATCAAACTTTCGCTCATTCTCGCACTTTCGTGGCGTCCACAAGTGTTAGTGCTGGATGAGCCGACCACCGGTTTGGACGCCCATGGAAAACAGGCGCTATTTTCCGAGCTGCTTTCCGTAGTAAAAGATGAATCGCGTGCTGTGTTTATCTCATCTCATCAGATTTCTGATCTGGAACGATTTGCGGATCATATAGGAATCTTACACAAGGGCCGGATGATTGCGGAGGGGATGATTGTTGATTTGTTGGAGCGTTTTATACGGGTGGGTTTTGTTGGGGTGAGCGGTGATGCCATATCGCGTTTACCCGGAATGTTTGTGCAACAACGAGAGGGGAATCAATGGCGCGTGGTTCTGGATACAAAGCACTGTGCGCTGGCATCACTGACAGAACACGGTGCACGTGATGTGCAGTCCGGCCCCATCACCCTTGAAGAACTGTTTATCGTTCTTACCAAATAACATGAAACTTTTGAGTCTCGATTTTTGCCGCCGCTATTGGAGGACGATGGCGCTAGCCATTTTTTTATTCCTCCTTAGTGCAATAAGTAATCTCGGAATAATCTTCGCCATGGTCTTTCTATTTCGTCCGGATGTCAGGAGTGGACTGGCTGAAGTGATGCGCATAATATTGCCCTTACCAAATAACGTAAAGCTCCTCCTTCTTGATTTTTGCAGTCGCTGGTGGAAGGCGCTAACGATCTCCGTAATATTTTCAGCACTCACCGCAGCGTCCGGAAATCCGGGGATGTTCCCTGCAGTTGTGATTCTCTTTCTGCTCCGCCGGGATGCCAGAAATGGTGTGGCCAAAGTGATGCGCACTTTACCGATTTCGTCATCTGAGCGGGATCGAATGATTTGGTTTATGGTAGTGCTGGCTGGAACAATTCTGGCAATCCCCGCTGTGATGTATGGAACCTGGATTTACAGCCGTAATCAGACAACAATCTCAATTCCAGATGTTTGGTTTGGTTTATTTCTCGCAGTATTACGGAGCTTCGGTCTGGCTGCGGCATTCTTCCTTTGTTTTGTTTTAGGATCCGATGTGAGACCTGTGCAATTTGCCGAGCGGCTACGAAAGATTTTGGTATGGGTGATATTTTTTGTGCAATTAACTTACCATGTATCTCCCAAACTCGAAACGTGGGATGTATTGAATTACATACTGATGTCGCTGACTGTGATTTTGTCATTTTGCTGGCGTCACAAAATTAGAAGCGACATTTCCTAACTGCCTGTTGAAAAACTCTGTGAGCCGGAGGCTCTATGGATATTAGCCGGTGTGCACAGCCACCGGAATATGAGATATAAGAACCTCAGCCCCAGCAGGGGCGACAGAAGGATTTAGAGTTGCTCATTCCACCGCCCCTCTGGGGCGAATGGTCATGGTGATGTGCCGGTGGTTGTCGCTCATGCTTCGCTTCACCACCGGCTAATCTCCGAACGTCCTCCGGGCGAGGAGGCACGCCTTTGATGCGTCACTGAGTATTTCAACAGTCTCCTAAGTGGTCGTGCGTAACAATCCGAGCCAACGGTTTTGACACGAACGCCATAATGAGCGACAACCTCGCCTCCTTATGAGTGACTGTTGCCAGCATACCCCGACCGTTCCCGCCAGCTTTGGTGTGGAAAACCCGCGTAGCCTCGACGCCATGGCGGTGGACAAGGAGAAGGACGAAGTGGTCTTGATCATGGTGGAACCCCGTCCATGGGATGGTTCAGAGGCGCGGCTGATGCAGCTTCAGGAGAAACTGAACGCCTATCTGTCCTTTGTGTTGGATGGCGAATTCACAGAAAGTTTTCCCGATTTGAAGGATAAGCCAGTGCGCCTCCAGCTTGATTGCGCGATGCCGCCCGATGCGATGACTAATGAGCTTTTAAAAATGGCGCGCGAGCAAATTTCCTTTCAAGGAATCGGACTGGAAGTGCGGATGGTCGGCGAGCCAATGCCGGATGGAGAGGGTGGTTGTGGTAGTGGATGCGGGTGTCACTAATGGTCTTTGCTGACTCGACGAGCGCACCACTCCAGCCGCCTATGTTAAAATCTGAATTCACCGTCCGCACGCATCTCCTGCTACTCTCGCTTCTTGCGTTGCTGACGGGCGTGATATTTCTGGATGAACCGAAATTTGGAGACGATTTCACGTATTGGTTTCATGCATTCACGCTGCACGAACGTGGTTTCGATGGCTGGGCAAAAAACAGCTTTCATCAGATCCGCTGGCCGGTGTGGGGGATTTGCTGGGTGTTTCAAGGGATTTTAGGGCCGGGTTTGATCAGCTACTACGCGCCGCCCTATATTTACCTCATCGGGGGTTCCATTCTTTCCTTTCTCATCGGTAACCGGCTTTTTACGAAAAAGGCGGCTGGCTGGGCGTGCGGCATCGCATTCCTGTTTCATCCGCTCATCGACTCGCTGGTTGCGCGTCCCATGCCGGATATCGCCGAGGGAATCTATGGCGCGTGCGCGGTTCTGCTCTGGTGGCAGATGATGCATACGCAGAGCAAGCGCGGGATTGTGTTGTTCGCGGCGTGCGCCGGGCTTTTCATGTTTGTCGCCGAGGAGAACCGTTTCACAGGTTTCTTCCTCGTGCCGCTGCTGGGTTGTCTCACGCTGGCGTTTTTTCCCCGCTACTGGAAACGTCTGTTGATCACCTACGCTGTGCTTGGGTTGCTGGTTGCCGGACAAATGCTCTTCTATAAGTGGTTGTTCAACGACTGGCTGCATTTCATCCACGTCAACATGGGGGCGAAAGGGCGGAAAGGTACCGAGTCCGCCGCGATCTGGAGTCTTCCCTTCCGCTTTCTTGATACGATGTCGAAGGGCGGTCCTATAGCACCGGTCTATGCAGCGTGTGCAGTATTTGGGCTGTGGTTCGCGTGGGTGAAACACGGGCTGTTCGGTCGCGTGGTTGTGGTGTGGTTTGTCCTGATGTTTCTTGCCTACTCTTGCGCGCCGCAGCAGCTCTGGCCGTATCGTCCGATGCTGCGCGATGCAGACCGTTTCCTCGCTGGTCTTGCCGTCCCTTATGGCTGTATCGCGATCTGTGGTCTTTATGGAATCCTGAGTTTTCTGGCTACCCGCGGGTTCCGCATTTTGGAAAAGATCGGGCGTCGTCCTGTTCTTACAGGCTGCATCGCTTTCATTGTGCTTGTTGGTGTCAGTGCCGCGCCGATTGGTGACCGGGGTCTGTTCACGCTTTCGTATGTGAATCCATTCCGTGCCTACATGGCTGCCTTGCCAGACGGCACCACGGTTTTCACGCATACGCACATGCGGGGACTCGCGCATCTGGTGGATGAAAAGGACGCGCGTCGCATCCAGTGGGCCGGTGAAAAATGGATTCTTGAGAGCAAGCCAGAATTGGAAAAAGCGGCCGCAGCCAGCGATGAGTTTTGGTATATCCGTAAGCTAGCCGTGCTCCTGCAGGCTAAAGAAATCACGGCAGGAGCCAGTAAACAGCATCCGCTCGGTAGCTATTTCGACACACCCGAACGCGATTGGCAGCTGGTGCAGGTGCTCGCCAAGGATGACACGCCCGACATCGTGATGTATCGCCGTCGCAAGCCAGAAAGTCCTGCGCCGTTGATCGTTGGTGCTGATGCCCCGCTATTTAAAAATCTGCTCCCTGCGATGCCTTATCGATGGAAACAGGGCGACACACAGGAGATCGTTTTCACTGAGTGGACACTTCCTGATGCGCTAAAAGGCAAACTCGTTCGTTTAGAAATGGAGGGTTCTTCCGATGAGCGTGAAGCGCTTCGGGTGCAGTTGACGCTTTTCGTAAACGGCAAGCGTCAGCCTCCGTATTTACTGAAGCCAAACTTTCATCCTAAAGGAGGCAAAGAGTTTGTAGCGATGCCGATTCCTGCCAACGCCGACAAGTGTGAACTCAAAATTTATTTCAACAAAAAGGCCGACTGGATCGAGATTACGAACGTTCGGCTGATTGCGGAGTAAGCGCGCGTGCCTCTGTTTTTACTTCAGGAGCACTTCCAGTGTGCGCGCAAAATTCTGTTCGATGGTATGCAGTGCGCCTTTCGCTTTCAGCCTCGTTCGTAATGTGCCGTCTCTTAGTCTGCCCCGCCATTTCTCCAGGGCGGCAGATAATGCCGCGACATCGCCGGGTGAAACAATTTCGCCGTCGATTCCGGGCTCGATGATTTCTGCGAAACCATTGGCAGTTGTGGTGATCACGGGAACGCCAGCTGCCAGGGCTTCGAGACAAGCGTTGGAAAACGGTTCGTAGTATGTCGGGAGGATGAAAGCGTCTGCTGTAGCCAGAAGCTCTTTCAGCTGTGCAGAGGTTTTGGTGCCGAGCAGATGAGTGTGTTGCGAAGTCGTCAGTTTATTGCCTTTGCCTTTTCCGACAACCAGCAGCGTTGCAGGGGCGGGAAGCGCGTTCACAGCCTCGATCGCATCATTCAGTCCCTTTCGTTCCCAACCCGATCCGACAAATAACACCGCGTAATCGTCTTCATTGAGGCCGCATTGCTCTCTGGTTTCGTTGGGGCGCGTTGCATTATGATTTGCAGGTGGTAGCCCGTTATGGACGACATGAATACGATGCGCCAGTGTATCGTAATAACGGACAATTTCGTCTTTCACCATTTGCGAGTTGGCGATGATTTGTTTCGCGCCGCCTTCAAACAAGACGCGTTCAAGCTTCAAAATCTCCCGGTGTTTGCTTTGCAGCCCACGAAACCAGCTCTTATAGGACGTTTCAAAAGCTTGGCGTCGTTCCAGCCAGGAGGCATGCACTCCGTCGCCTGCACGGTAGACATCGCATTCCCAAACCCGCTCCAGACTGAACAACACATCGCACTGATCTTTTGGCGACAATGACTGGAGCGCGTTTGCAAAATCGAGGGGGCTTTCACCGTTCGATACGCGAACGAACTCATGCCGCCAACTATCCGTAGGCCAGTCGGCTCCGCTGAACAAAATCATCTCATGACCTGCCGCCACTGCAGCGTCCGCAAAGCGAAGGAGATAAGCCTCCGCTCCTCCGCTCGCTGAGAAGCCGCGTCGAACAAGCCCGATTTTCATAAGCGCGTTTTCATGAAGCTATTTCCCTGTGACTTTGATCTTCAGTGGCATGAGTGCGTGTTTGAATGTGCCTCCGCTGTCGGCGATCAGGATGAGACTGGTCCAGCCATCCACGAGAGCGGGGCCAAGCGTAAGCCCTTCGTAGTTCAAGGTGCCGGTGTATTGCTCAAATAGCAGTGTCTTGCCGAGAGGGTTTATTTTCGCTTCGTGGAGATTCTTGATTTTTGTCGTATCGGTAGCGTCTTTGAAATCCACCTGGAAGATTTTCACCTGAAGCCCGAGTCCGAAAACCACACGCTCAAGCACGAGTAATTCGCCGGTTGGCAGCAGCAGAAGATCGCATACACCGGTGCCGCCGCCTTTGTAGCGAAAGGTGGAGGGATCGGTCCGGTAAGCGTATTGCTCCAGCGGCTTCCACTTGGAGTTGAACATTTGAAATCGCACGAGTGCTCCCTCTGCTTTGCTCACCTCACCGTCGCACTTCAATGTGTCTTCATTGCCTGTCCAATATTGCCCCAATGCTGCACTGCCGGTCAGCGACTCCAGGCTTTTGTTGTTGCGAGCGCTTTTGAAAATCTTCGGAACGGCGACCGGGGTTGCTCGACCTCCATCTGGGCCTATTTCTAAAATGCCGTCTCCCTGTTCAGCGCTAATATAAACGCGCTTCTGCTTGCTGTTATAGAAGACGCCTTCGAAATCAGACAGACCATCCACTTTTACATCCATCTGCGTCTTGATCTCTGCGCGCAGAATTTTCCCCGATGTTTTTCCGATCTGGATATTTACCCGGAAGAACGCCTTGGTGCGATTGGAGACCGTGTAGAAATCGTCGCCTCCCACCCAGGTGATGCCGCTGAAATCGGTCGCGGCGTCGTCATCGAGAATGTAGTGCACCTGTTCTGGCGCGCGACTAATGGCAACCTGCCCGGCTAGGAGGGAGACGGTGGCAAGCAGGATGGGGAGAACGATCAGTATGCAACGCTTCAAGAAACTGTGAATCAGGGCGTTCATTGGTGTATCAGCAGGTTGTTAAAGCCCCCGCCAGTATTTGGATTCCACGCACGAGATCTGAATGATCGGCCTTGGAGCAGTTTAGTCGCAGCGCAGCGCGTTTGTTTTCCCCTGGAAAAAATACATCGCCTCCGGCAAAGACCACGCCCTTTTCTTTCGCGCGCACTGCCACTGCAGCGACATCGCATCCCTCCGGCAGATCGACCCAGAGCATGTAGCCGCCCACCGGACGTTTTACTTTGGTCTCCTGTGGAAAATGTTTGGCGATTGCATCCATCGCGAAATCGAGCCGCTGGGCGTTGCGTGGACGTAGTCGCGCAAGATGCCCATCCATGTAGCGCATTTCCAGAAAGGCCCGGAGGATTCCTTCTGAAACTACGCAGCTGTGCATGTCCTGCTGGCATTTCAGCGTGGCGGTCTGCTCGAAGAGATCGCCAGGCAGACAAAAACCGGTGCGCAAACCCGGGGCGATACATTTTGAATAGCTGCTCACGTAAGAGACAGTCGTGCCATCGTCGAATGCCCTCATTGGCTTGGGGGCGCCTGCTTCAACCAGCTCCGCGTAGATGTCGTCTTCCACGATTCGCACTTTGGCCTCCCGGCAGATTTTCACGATCTGTTCCCGCTTGGCCTCCCCGAGCGTCAGTGTGGATGGATTCGATAGGGTGGGGCAGAGGAAGAGACATTTCGGCTTCCACTGTCTCAACGCTGTTTCTAGCGCGACGACATCAATCCCCTCCGTCTCGTGTTCTGGAATAGGTAGGATTTTCGCGCCCGCTGCACTAATTAATTCCAGCAATGCGTAATACATCGGAACCTGACACGCGACGACATCACCGGGCTTTACGAGCAGTGTGACCATGAGTTGCAAACCTTGCTGGCAGCCGGTTGTGGTCAGTATGTCCTTCCCTTCCACATTCGCTCCGCGCTGCTTGAGGCGTTCTGCCAGAAGCTGCCTCAGCGGAATGTCTCCTTCAGGATGATGGTAGGCAAAAAGCCCGGCGCGCCGTTTACGGAAAGCATTTTCGAATGCGGTATGAAGCTCGTCCCCTGGTAGCGCATCCATGCCTGGCACACCGGCCGCGAGATTGATTATGCCGGGCTGCTCAGCCTGTCGCATAAAATCAATCAATCGTCCTTTGGGCTGGAAGTGGAAGGGTTCAGTCATGTTGCATGCAAAATACGAAGCCTGCTCTTAAACAACATCACGCCTGCTGCCACGCTATAAATCCGCGCTTTAAGAAATAGGTGGAGGAAGTCGCGGTTAGGATGGGTGTCTCGCCTCCTCGGCAGGCGAAACGCCTATTACCCGAGAACCATCGATCCACGCATATAGCGCGAAGCGCCTGACCCTTCTTCCTTCCTCCTTGATCCATTTTCCTTTCCCCGAGCCCACCCTGCCAAACTTACCCTTGAACCGTCTCTGGCGCGCCGTTAGACAAGCATTTACCCGATGAATAAACCCCGCTCAGGATTGATCATTTCAATCTTACTGTTTGCCGCTGTAGTCGTCGTTTACTCAGGCGTATGGCAGTGTGGTTTTATTGATTACGACGACAACACGCATGTGTTTGCAAACGTCCACGTGCGTGCGGGGTTGAGCATGGAAAATATCAAATGGGCGTTCACTTCCATTGAAACCTCGCAGTGGATTCCGCTCACGTGGATTTCCTACATGTGCGATATCAGTGTGTTTGGATTCGATCCGGGGGTGATGCATCTGACCAATGTGGCGTTTCATGCAGCCAATGCGGTGCTGCTCTTTTGGGTATTGTGGCGAATGACCGGAGCCATGTGGCAGAGCACTTTGGTAGCGGCGATTTTCGCGCTTCACCCTGTGAACGTCGAATCCGTTGCCTGGATTGCGGAGCGTAAAAATGTCCTCAGCACATTCTTCTGGCTGCTTTCAATCTGGTTTTATGTGAGCTACGCAAAAGACCGACGGATCAAGTGGATGGCACTGGCTGCTGTGTGTATGGCGCTTGGGTTGATGTCCAAGGCTATGTTGGTGACACTACCGTTTACGCTACTGCTTTTTGACGTATGGCCGCTGCGACGTCAGGAATCATGGGGGCGTCTGGTGTTGGAAAAAGCGCCACTCTTTCTGCTCACGGTCGTCGGTTCCATCATTCAGCTTGAAGCGGGAAGGCGGACGAATTTGTTAACCGGATTTGAATCAGCCCCTTTCGACTACCGAGTGTGTGGTGCGGCCGCAAATTACCTCTGGTATGCTTGGCAGCTACTCTGGCCTGCAAAGCTCTCGCTCATTTATCCATCTCCGTCCGGGATTCAGGTGCTCGCGACGGGTATCTCGGTGGCGTTGTTTGGCGCAATTGTGTGGGCTGGTTGGCGCTATCGGGCAAGGGCACCTTTTATTCTTGTGGGCGTGTTTTGGTATTTCGGAACGATGATTCCGGTGGGTGGGCTTTTTCGAGCAGGAGATGTCATTTTCGCAGATCGTTATTCTTATATCCCTCAGATCGGATTGCTCATTGCGGTGGTGTGGAGCTTGGGGCTGCTGGCGTCAGAAAAAATCAAGCCCGTTCTTGCTACGCTTAGTGTTGTGATACTGGGAACACTGTCATGGCTCACGATCCGGTATGTGAGCTACTGGGTGGATGGGGAGGTGCTGTTTACTCATTGCGCCAAAATTCATCCTGAAAGCTGGAAGCTGAATACGAACGCCGGAGTCTCCCTCTATCGAAACGAAAAATTTGAGGAGGCAATCAGCTATTACGAAGCAGCGCTGCGCGTAATGCCTAATAGCGACAGCGTCAATGTGCTGATGGGGGAGGCTTACAGCAGGTTGGGCAACAATGACGAAGCGATCGTGTATTTCAAAAAAGCAGCGCAATTGAATCCTGAATCGATTAACGCGCTCTTCAATCTCGCGACCCATTTACAGGAAAAAGGGGAGACAAAAATTGCTCTCAACCTTTTCAGGAAAATCCTGGAACGCGAACCAAGGAACGCAGAAGTTCATTTTCGAGCAGGCAGAATCCTGGAGCTGGAAGGCGATATCACGACTGCTCAGGAGCATTATAGAAAAGGGCTTCAGTCAGTGAAGCAGCCGTAGTTTGGGCGTCCCGCCCAAAGGTCCCTGTATCAATTCGCTCTGGCGTAGGGAGTCGTGCGCCCTGTAATGCGGCGGTTCAATACTTTGGAAACGACTGATCAATCCGGTCTGCCCAGTCCAGCAAGCCGCCGCCCACGTTCCAGACGCGGGCAAACCCCGCCTCCTGAAGCATCTTGACTGCGTGAGCACTGCGGGCACCGTTTTTACAGACGAGAATGGTGTCTTCCGCAGAATCAAACTCGCTCATACGGGCGGGAAGCTGCGCCATTGGAATCAGCGTGCTTTGTTCAAGACGGCAGATGTCCCACTCAAACGGCTCGCGCACATCGATGAATTTGAATTTATCGCCGCGATCCAGTTTCGCTTTCAGCTCCTCCACGGTCACTTGTGGCACACGCGATTCCTCTTCTTCACGCTTCTTCTGCTGCGGGATGCCGCAGAACTGATCGTAATCAATCAGATCGGTGATGGTGGGATTTGGTGCGCACACCGGACATTTCGGATCTTTCCGCAGTTTGAACTCGCGAAACTTCATCGAGAGTGCATCGAAATTCACCATACGTCCGATGAGTGGATCGCCGATTCCGCAAATGAGCTTCACGGCTTCGATGGCCTGGATCACGCCGATGATGCCGGGCAGCACGCCGAGCACGCCGCCTTCCGCGCAAGTCGGAACCATGCCTGGTGGCGGTGGCTCCGGGAACATGCAGCGATAGCAGGGCCCGCCAAGATGCGGGGCGAAGACAGTGGATTGTCCGTCAAAACGAAAGATCGAACCGTAGATATTCACCTTCTTGGTGAACACACAGACATCGTTTGAAAGATAGCGTGTGGGAAAATTATCGGTGCCATCGATCACGATGTCGTAAGGCTCCACAATCTTGCGGGCGTTTTCCGAGGTGAAAAATGTCTCGTGTAAATCCACCTGCACATTTGGGTTGATGTCGCGGATGCTTTCGCGCGCCGATTTGCATTTGGTGCGACCCACATCCTTGGTGCCGTGCAACACCTGCCGCTGGAGATTGGAGAAATCTACCACATCATTGTCCACGATCCCGATGCGTCCGATGCCTGCCGCTGCGAGATAAAGCAGGATTGGCGATCCCAATCCGCCCGCGCCAATACAAAGCACGCTTGCGGATTTTAGACGTTTTTGCCCCTCCAGAGTGACTTCCGGCATGATGAGATGGCGGGAGTAACGGGCAATCTCGTCATTACTAAATTCCACGCTCTTGCTGCGTGACGGGTCGATAATACTGGGAATCGGCATAGTGAAAAGGGGAGCCACCGTAGCACGTCACTTCGATTTGCAAAGGCTGGCGTTGATGAGAATAGCGCGCGTGCGAATGGAGGTGGTGAGAAAACGCATCGGCGAAGCCGAAATCCACGGGTAGGGTGGGCGTCTCGCCGGCGTTTCGCCCGCAGTCTTTGGCGTCCCGCCAAAGACTCCCTCCATAATGCGGAGCATCACTTTGTTGGCAAGGTGGCTGGCTGCTGAGCGATACCGAGTCAGAAACCGCTCAGGCAGGATGCCCTCGCAGGCAGGCGGGACGCCACACCCAACCCGAAAACCAATGACTCTGGCTTCGTCGGTTTTTCTCACCACTTCCAATCACACCCTCGAGCATAAATGGATGAATGAAACGGAAGGTTCTTACTCTTTGTCTTGCTCTTGATCTTACTCTGAAAATGTCTGCTCGGAGTAAGATCAAGAGCAAGACAAAGAGTAAGATTTGACCCTAGCCAACGGCGTCACTGAGTATTTAACCTAAAAACCGCAGTTGAGAGCGACTGTTGGAGCGTGGTTTTGAGGATAAGGAGCGCCGATGATATGTCCTTTTAAAAATCGGAAGTAAACGCGGCTCAAAAT
>Ga0105047_10004731_pt1 | contig 23617 bp, 21 predicted proteins | sample MAT04_FD_78384 | JGI IMG/M metagenome (GOLD analysis project Ga0105047, IMG submission 78384) | Freshwater microbial communities from Lake Fryxell liftoff mats and glacier meltwater in Antarctica - MAT-04 (megahit assembly) | ecosystem: Environmental > Aquatic > Freshwater > Ice > Liftoff... | reverse complement strand
CGTAAACGTCCCATTGCCTGGGAAGTTGATTGGTGTCTGACCAACTGGCAACTTTGCGTTCGGAATCCCTTGCACAATCACGATGTCACCAGTCTGGAGTCCGTGATTGGCCGACGTAATGACTATCGGACTTCCAGGAGCACCGCTGGTCGCACTTTGAACCAGGCCGGATCGCGTCACTTTGGGCAGGATCGAGATCCCGTTTCCGCCATTGTTCGCGATATTGTTATTTTCGACGGCACCATAGAAATTGCTGTCGACCATACCAACGTTGATACCGTCGCGACCTGAACCTGAAAACTGATTGCCCTTGATATCGCCAGTGATATCGCTGTTGACTTTCGCATCCAGAAACAGACTGTGCCCTGGTGCCCCGGTGACAACGTTGTTGACGATCTTTAAGTTCGTCAACGGCATCGCGTTCGCATTGAGATGGATACCGTGATTGCTGCCTGCGACCCCTGCACCGACAAGAAACTGTGACGCTGCGACGTTATTTGGATCGCCCGCCATCTGACCCGCGACGTTTTTGTTGCCCGAGAAATTGAACGCGACATCTGCCCCGATAATCTGATTTCCAAAGACCGACGCCGCAATACCACCGGCCAAGTCCACGTCGATCACGAATTGCAGCGTCTCACCTGGATTAAAATCCGTAAAGTTCACGGTGAGCTTTTTCTTGTCGGCACTGAGTACTGTGCCAGAAACGCCAACGATCGCTCCTGTTCCGTTTAGAGCCGTAAACGGTTTTCCGGTGATGGCATCTTCGTCAAATTGAAGTCCAATCTGCGACAAATCTAACACAAAGGTTCGCAGTAATTCGCCCTGAGTCGAATTGTTTTTCAATGTAAACGGCTGAACGAAGGTATCGCCTTCGGCACGAAACGAGACGTTTGCACCTTCTGCCGTCCCCACCTTGTTGTTGCTGATGTTCAGACCGTCCAGATTGGAAGTCGTGAGTCGTGTCGTCGGGTTGTAGTACCCGGTTGCGTTCACCTGCACGGCATCGCGATCCAGCGTCGTAATCTGAACGTTGTCAATGACTTGAAAATTGTTGGCCGTCGAAGTTGTTGTAGATGTGCTGATGACATTCAGCACGAATCCTTCGACGCCCGCTGGTGCCGAAATCTTATTTCCCGTGACCACACCATTGTAAATGTCTGCCCCGTTTGTGGCCGTTACGGTCACACCGGGAAAGGTGGAATCGTCAATGGTCAGGGCATTGGTGTCTGTGTTATTCAACGTCAGCGACAGACCGCGTTTCGTTCCGGTCGTCACGATGTCTTCCAACGCAATGGATTCCATCCCGGTCACATTGGTCAGATTGATATTCACGCCCAGATTCGTGTACTGCGAAACTGTGACGGTTTCAATCGCCAGACGCTTGAGGGCGATGCCACTCAGGTTCACAGAGATCGCATCCCCTGAACTGGTTGAAACACTGATGCCTTCAATAACAAGCGAGTCCTTGCCTGCCAATTGAGCACTTGTCACCACCAGGCCGCCAGTAGCATTTGTATACTGTGCCTGATTGTCCGGGTTGATGACCAAAGCGTTGAGTACAACTGGCGTGCCCGACAGCAGCAATCGCTCTTCCAGTGGTTCGGTCCCAATGGAACGTTTCTTCCCGACACGATCCGTTCGGCGAGTATTCACAGAACTGAAATGTCGTCGAGCCACGGACAACCATGTATTCAAAAGCATGTGGGTACTACCTACTAACTTAAGTGAAGTCGCCAGGCGCAAACAGAGGCCGGGCACAACTTGTCGAAATCACCTGAAGGAACGGCATGGGCGCACTCCTTCGGACGACCGACAGAATCACACGAATCACTCACTCGGTATAACCGCTACAAAAGGATCAGGAAAACCCTTCCAAAGTCTGGATTTTGCGAGCGAATCCCGAGTCTAGACGAGCAAACCCCCCCCAGCCAACAGATTCCTTTGACTTCCCGGCAAAAACTTCGGCAATTGTCGCCGAACGAGCGATTCCGGCAGAAATCGCCCGTGTGATGTCTCGCAGCAGTTCTCACCGGTTTGGTGTTGCGGGTTTTCACGCAGCCTGCAGGAATTCTCCGCAATGGCAGGCATTTCCCCTTCAACGCCTTGCAGGATTCCTCACGCGGCGAATCGTGTCAGCCGTCACACTTTGCCTGATCGTTAAATCCGCTGTCCTCTCACAATTCAACAGACGATGGAACAGACACGAGTTGTCCTGTTTCGCCTTTCGATTCGAAATCTCCGCGAGTGTTCCTATGTCGGATCATGCAAAAGTAGAAACTCCACCAGCCGGTGACGCTCCTGCAAAGCCGGCAGGCGCTGGAAGCATCGTGCCGTGGATTGCGGTCGGTGTCCTCAGCGCCGGCATGGGCAGTGCGTTGCCGTTTCTACTTGCCGGTCAGCAGACACATGCAGCCGGTGACAGCGAAACAAAAGATGAACACGGAGCACCAAAAGATTCCGGTGGTCACGGCGATCACTCAGGTTCCAACGCGAAAAAGGTCAAAGCGTTCACCATGCCAAAACAGGAAGACACTATCTTTCTGCCTTTTGGTGAACCAGGTAAAGATCAAAGCGTCGTGGTCAACCTTGATGAAGGTCGCATGTCGCGCTACCTGCGAATTGCCATCTCGCTGCAGATCGCAAAGTCGCAGGAAGAAACATTTAAAAAGCTGATCGACGAAAAGAAAATCCTCCTGCGAAACTGGCTGCTGAGCAAAATCTCTGATCTCAATCTGGATGATATTCGCGGTGCGGCCGGTCAAAATCGCCTGCGTCGCGAGATCCGCGAACAGTTCAATGCGGTCCTGTGCCCGGATGGCTACGACCAGATCTATGACGTGCTGTTTGAAGAATTTAACGTACAATGACCACCAGTGAAACGGTTACGAATATCGACTTCACCGCACCCCCGCGTCTCACGGGGACGGCTCATCGTGCGCTCGCTCAGTGGAACGGGACGGCGACGGCAGTGCTCCAGGAATTCTGGCAGGCCTTGCTTGGAAATCGTATCACTCTGGAAGTTGCGCGGACCGATTCTTCTGTCGCGCAGAAGGCTCAGCAGGCGCTGCCGGATCCTGGCTGTGCGGCTCTGCTCAAGATTGGCCCCGATCGTTTCGACTGCATGGTCGCGTTTTCGAATCGCATTGTCCTGACGCTTGTCAGCGAGATGCTTGGCACGCTGGGTAACGAATGGCCCGTGGAACGCGATCTCACACCTGCCGAACTTTCCCTGGTAGAACTGCTGTTCGGCGAAATTGCTCGTGCGTTCAGTCAGGGCTGGCCTGAAGTTGAAGTTCTGCCTGTTCAACTGGATCGAATCCTGACTCGTCCGCTGCGGAGCCGAATTTTTCAGCCGCGCGAGAACCTGATTCGCAGCATGATTCTGGTGCAGACTCCGGTTGGCGAAGAAGCCTTGATCATGCTGATACCTCAGGCGGGGCTGGCTTCGATCGGAATTGAGGAGACTTCCACAGTTTCGATGCCCCAGCAATCGCCGTCACCGCAAATGCGGATGCTGACAGAAACACTGTCCGTCACCATGTCCGTCAGCCTCGGCAAAGCATCCCTGTCGCTGGGAGAAATGAATCAACTTGCCGTTGGCGACGTGTTGATTCTCGATCAGTCTGTCGACAATCCGCTCGAAGCGCATATTTCCGATCGCCTGCAATTCCTTGGTCATGCCTGTCGGTTGGGACAACGGCAGGGATTTCGTGTACTTGTCTCCAGAAACGATTAGGAAATTCGACGTGAGTACAGCAACAACTGAAACTGCGAACGCTAAAGCGAAATCTGCGTCCGCCGTCGATCAGATTATGCCGCCGGGAGACGCTCCCGTGCCGGAAGCGCACCCTGTTGAGTTTCCGCAGGTGTCGCGTTCGAGGGCAAATGCGGCGATGCCATTGGAGCGGTTCGCAGAGGTGAGTATTGAGATTTCGGTAGAAATCGGCCGAGTCACGATGCCCATTGGAGAACTGCTGAAACTGGGTGAAGGGGCTGTGGTGGAATTGAACCGAGCGGTCTCTGAACCCGTCGACGTGATGGCTCAGGGAGTTCGGATCGCCAGCGGCGAAGTGGTTGTCGTGGACGACCGTTTCGCAGTCAGAATTACGGAGATAGTGAATGCAGAAGAAAAGAAGTGAGCATCGCAAGGTTTTTTAGAGTCGCCTTTCGCTCTGCGAAAGCAGCGTATTCGCAACTTTCGCGGAGCGAAAGGCGACACTTATTTTCACAGCGATTTTAAGCGACACACTAAACAAAACACATGAAACGCATTCGCCACATCAAGCAAACCTATGGACTACTACACTCGCGAGGAATTCGCGGCGTGCTGGTTGGCTGCCTGTGGCTGATGCTGGCGCTAAATCTATCGGGACATGCAGCGGCTCAGGACGGCTTGAATCACGCGACTCAGACAAAAACAGTATCGAAAAAGGAACAACTCGTCCGCAGCCTGGAAGCATTGCGGGCGGCCGAATCGGAACGTGCCGTCGTTTCGACGCCCACAGAACCCAGTGAACTGTTTCTTGACCTGACAACCACCTCAAATTCCAACATGAAGTCCGAATCCGCCCAGGCAATGGCCGCAACGCTGGATCTCTCTGTAACGTCCAGTCCGACACAGGTCATCATGCGTGCCGTTGCCTGGATCTCGATTGTCCTTTGTGTGTGCTGTCTCATTGTCCTGGGAACTCGCCGCTGGCAACGACAACGTGGTCTGCTGCCCACAACGACATCCCGTTCAAGAGTTCTGGAAACACTTTCTCTCGGGCCCAGCCGAACGGTTTCTCTGATCGAAATGCACGGATATCGAGCTCTCGTCGCGACCGATGCCGGCGGTATTCGTTCGCTGGTGCTGGCACCGGCGACGTTTGAAGAAAATCTGCAAGAGGAACAGGAAATGACAACTGATAACTCTACTTAGACTTTATGTGTTTCAGAATGATGCCTTGGAGAGGCCAAATAACGGGCCTATTTGATTGACTCGTTTAACCCGTGGCCGCAAGGCCAGGATCGTCCTGCTGGATGCTGCAACGGCCTGGCCTTGCGGCCACGGGTTAAACAATACAACACCGCTCGCCTGACAACTGACAACTCTATTTAGGTGCCGGAATGGATTCCGCACAAACAATTCAGCAAATCATTGAGTCCGATGGATCTCAAGGGCTGTCGCCCCAGGTCAAGGTTGCCTTGTTCCTGGGCGGTATGGCTTTGATTTCCGGCGCGATGGTGACCATGACGGCGTTCACGAGAATCGTGATCGTGCTGTCGTTCGTGCGTCGAGCGTTGTCAACGCAGGAAATTCCACCGACCCAGGTGATCCTCGGACTTTCGTTGTTTCTCACACTGTTCGTGATGGGGCCGACGCTGACCAGTATCGAAGGTGACTCAGTCCGCCCGTATCTTGACGGCACAATCGACGGGCAGACCGCATGGCTGCGAGGTTCCGCGTCGCTGCATGAATTCATGATTCGACAAACTCGAAAAACTGATATCGCATTGTTTGCGAACATGGCCAATGTGAAGCAGATCCAGACCGCGTCTGACACTCCGATGCAGGTTCTGATCCCTGCCTACGTCATCAGTGAACTCAGGACGGCTTTCATTATGGGTTTTTGCCTGTACATCCCGTTCATCCTGATCGACCTGGTGGTCTCCGTCATTCTGATGTCACTCGGAATGATGATGATGCCGCCGATGGTGATCTCGACGCCATTCAAAATTCTGCTGTTCATCCTCGTGGATGGCTGGCAACTGATTTCCCGTGTTCTCAGCATGAGCTTTCATTGATTTTTGATTTTTGAGTTGAACCCCAAGCCCCAAGCTCCAAGCTCCAAAAATGTCCTCTCCTTCCGTTACAACTAAACCCATCGTCGGCTCCTGGATACAGCAGAGCGAGACTCTGCTGTCATTCGGCATGCTCGTAGGTTTGATCGTGATGCTGGTGCCGATCCCGGAGTGGCTGCTGGACATATTGCTCGCGTCGAATCTTGCGGCAACAACTTTGCTGCTGCTGGTCACGTTGAGTGCCCGCCGCGCGTTGGAACTGACGGTCTTTCCTTCACTGCTGCTGCTGCTTACGTTGTACCGATTGTCTCTGAACGTTGCCACCACCAGGTTGATTCTGCTTGATGGAAACGCAGGGAACATCGTCACGGCGTTCGGCAACTACGTCGTCGGTGGTCAACTTGTCGTGGGTCTGGTCATCTTTCTGATTCTGGTCATCATCCAGTTTATGGTGATCACAAAAGGTGCCGGACGCATCGCGGAAGTCGCCGCGCGTTTTACCCTCGACGCGATGCCGGGCAAGCAGATGGCGATCGATGCGGAACTGAATGCTGGCAGCATCAATGACAAAGAAGCCCGCCGTCGTCGCGATGAACTTTCGCGAGAAACAGAATTTTACGGAGCCATGGACGGTGCGAGTAAGTTCGTCCGTGGTGACGCAATCGCCGGGCTGATTATTACCGCCGTCAATCTGGTCGGCGGAGTTCTGATGGGAGTGACACATGGAATGTCGTTCCTGGATTCCATCAGGACATATTCGATTTTGTCAGTCGGCGACGGACTCGTCTCACAGATTCCGGCACTTGTCATCGCAACCACGGCTGGTGTACTTGTCACAAAGACGACGTCGGAAGACAGCCTTGGTGACGAAATCAGCGGACAGTTGTTCCGTTCGAATCGACCGATCTACATCGGCGCGGGAATTCTTTCGGTGATCGCGCTGATGCCTGGTCTTCCGAAGCTGCCATTTCTTGGCGTCGCTGGCGGATTGATGCTGATTGGCAGTCGTCGAAAACCTGTCGAAACGGCAGCCGATGTGCCCGAAGGTTCGGACCCAACCACACCAACTCAACCCGACGACGAACGTCACCTGGATGAATTCCTGCTGACGGATCGCGCGGTGGTGGAAGTGGGTGCCAGGCTGGTACCGTTCATTCAAAGTAAGCGTGTGAAGGGCTTGTCGGAACGCATCACGGCCCTGCGTCGCGAATTCTCCAGAACCAGCGGACTTTGGGTGCCGCCGATTCGCGTGAACAGCAATCTGCTGCTGCAACCTGAGGAATACCGGATTCTGATCGCGGGACGGCGCGTGGCTGGCGGCGAATTGCGGACAGAACAAATGCTGGCCATTCTGCCAGAAGGTCGGCAGGTTTCGATCACTGGTGAGGCGGCAATCGAGCCTGCGTTTGGATTATCGGCCCGATGGATCACGTCTGAAAGTGTAAGACTTGCAGAAATTCAGGGCTGCACTGTCGTAGATCCCTTGAGTGTTCTGATTACTCATCTGGGCGAAATCCTGAATCGTTTCGCCCACGAACTTCTGACCCGCGAATCGCTCAAGCAGATGCTGGATCGTGCTCGCGAGTTCTGTCCGACAATCATTGATGAAATTAAACCGGAGACAATTCGCATGGGATCGTTACATCAGGTACTTGTGCAACTGGCGGAAGATCGAATTCCGCTTTCGGATATTGCGTTGATTCTGGAATCGATTGTGAATCACGCTCCGGATTCCAAGAGCAGTGAAGATTTAACGGACTGTGTTCGTCGCGATCTGGGGCGACTTGTCTGCGAACGTTTTCGCGGTGAAGACGGACGGCTGCGAGTGGTTTCCATGGAACCACGACTTGATATTCGCCTGAGACAATCGATTCAAAAAGATCAGCTCGCGCTGGAAGTCGGTTCCGCCACCAGAATGATCGAAGCAATCAACACGGCATGGAAAGATTCCGAACGACGCCAGTTGCCACTGACGCTTCTGGTGGACCAGAAAATCCGCCGACCGCTAAAACGCCTCATCGCGCGTACGACGCCCGGCATCGGTGTCATCGCCTATCAGGAAGTGCCCGACGATCTGGTGATTGATTCGGTCGTGATGCTGGAATTTGACGAAATCATCGGTGTGGAAGCGGGTTCAGAAAACCGGCAGTTGCGTGAAGCCGCGTAATGCAAAAAAACAAGTTATTGAAGGCTCAGATTTTACTCACGAAACTGAACGACAGAAAAAATGAACAGCTCCGAAATTATTCTCGATCAACGTCCCTGGGGCCGAGTCTGTGGCTTGCTGATGTGCAGCGCCGTGATGCTTATTGGCATCGCGCGTCAGGTCGCTCCGGGAGAAATTGTCCTGCGATCGTTTACGGCTGCGGTGATTTCTGCGGTGTGCGTTCGAGGGCTGGTACTGCTGTTGCAGGGTATGGCGGATATCGAATCGGATGAAGACTCAGGGTGAACGAAGAATATCTTTGACAGACGTCGAGCATAACTGAAACAACTGGCACCGCGAAACAACCACATGAGTACTCGCATGCATTCCGCTGTAAAAGCGTATCACAAAGTCTGCAAAATGGATCTGCGGGATCGTTTGATCCTGGAGCATCTGTATTTCGTGCGCCATATTCTGGGTAGAATGCTGAGTGGTTTGCCGGATTCTGTAGACAACGACAATCTGGAATCTGCCGGCATTTTGGGACTGGTTGAGGCCGCTGGTCAGTTTGATCCGACACGAGGCATTGCGTTTACAACGTTTGCCTATCAGCGAATTCGTGGCGCGATTCTTGATGAACTGCGACGCAATTGTCCTGTCCCGCAGGCTGTGCTTCAGAACTGGACGTTAATTCGAGAAGCGTCCGTCCACATGACGCCGCCACTGACGTCCGAAAAGTTGTCCGCTCAAACAGGGTTGACTGTCGAAGATGTTGATGACTGTATCAGTGCCATGCGGCTGACTCGCCCGGAAAGCTGGGCTGACGAACTTTGCGAATTGCCCTTCCCCGGCAATCGTGTCGAAGAAATCGACGCTGATTCCCGACGAGTGGAAGAAAAACAATTGCTGGCCGACGCGATCGAAGAACTGCCGGAAAAAATGCGACTGGTCGTGACAATGTATTATCTCGACAACATGCGCATGAAAGAAATCGGCGAAGTCATGAACCTGTCCGAATCCCGCGTTTCAAGACTGGTCGCAGCCGCAGAATTACAACTCAAATCAATCGTTAAACGACGCAGCGGAGAATAGCCATGAGTGCCGTGATCAGTGCCAGAGGTCGAGTCCTGTCAGGTCAACAGGTTCGATTCAACGATGCCCCGATTCGCCTTGCCAATCAGACGCGGTGCGTCCCGTCGGCAGAACGAATTACCATTCAGACCAACCCTGAAACAGGTGACGTGACGTCCATCATTGTTCGCTGCGAATGCGGTGAAGTGATTACAGTGGAATGCGGATACGAAAACCCCTGAGGTCAACTCAGTGGCGACTAAAGCAACAGCCTGCGAGTGCCATTGGGCTAGTGCCTGACCGCTCAAAGTATAACCTCGATCACAACTTGTTCTCCGGAGTTCGTAAGCCATGGACGGCTTCCATCCAGAAAAACGCTGCTGCCCTGGCGTCAACGCCAGACGGCGGTTTACACCTTCACGTCTGACGGTCTCTGCGATCTGCCTGAGTCTGTGCCTGTGCCTGACGTCTGGATGCGCAATGACCCGAACTGCGTGGAAAGGTGTTCAGACAGCGACCTGTGGTGAACCCGCATCGCAGTGTCACTGTTCCTGCGGGTCGTGCAGCGCGGACGGACACATGGAAACCGAATTCGTTGACCAGACGGCACGAACTCAATCGCCGTCAGTGGCTTTGCCGGCATTTTCCGCAACGCCGCAGCCGCCCGAAGGCAGTCGTCCGATTGCTCACGACGTTCGTCCGCAAGCGGCAACGATGAATGGAATGCCGGGAACATGGATTCCGGCACCGAATGCATCGACAGATTTTGGTTTCGAAAATCAGGCGGTCGTGCCTGCACAACATCCAGCGTCCAACTGGCCAGCCGATGAGACATACGCCGCCGGTCCAGCACAGCCGATGCACATCCCGCCACAGACAATACCATGGCCTGTCACGCCGGTTCCCGCGAGCGGTTCTCCTGACACCACACCGCAACCTGATGCGCTGAAAGAATACCGAACTCAGGTGCAGGTTCTGTCAGAACAGATTTCGCAGATGAAGCACGCACAGGATTCTATGAAATCGAGTCAGCAAACGTTGCAGGAATCTCATACCCGCGAAATTCTTGAACTCAAACTGCAACAGGCGACCGCCGATCGAGATCGTATGCAGCGAGAACGCGAACTGGAACAGCAACTTGAGAAACAGCGTCAACGTGAATTGGAAACGATCGACTCGTTATCACAGATCATCGAAGGCGTTATCCCAGGCACACCACCTAACGCGGCTCCGGTCCCTGCTCCACGATCCGCAACGCCGCCTCGGCAGGCTCAGTCGATCACACCGCAGACGCTACCGACAGTGGATGAAAACCACTGATGAACACAAAATCAGCAAACGTTTCGCGTCGCGTCGCAGTCGCAACGGTCATTGGTTGTCTGTCAGGCTGTCATCTGCAGGAACAACCGTCGTCACTCCGTGTTCCAGCCGTGGCGACGCGATTCACCGCAAATCCATTGCCGTCCGAACTCGGTTGCCCGCCGGGAATGCAACAATCTGCGGGTTTGCCAAATCTTAAAGTCGGTTTGGCGATGCAGAGCTTTAACGACCCGGTCCATCTGCCATTTGCTTCTCGTTTGGGAACGATTCTGATTCGTGAACTTCAACTGTCACGTGGTTCGATGCTGGTGCAACCGCTGACGATCAATCCACAGCCTGCCGTAGCAGACGAATTTCCAGGAGCATCACCTTCCGGCGTGATCTCCGTCAGTTTTCAGGAACCAATGGACGTTCTGCCGCCCGATCTGCCGCCTTTGCCACCGGGCAGCGTGAGCGGACGTGCCGCAGTGGATCAAATCCTCCTGGTGCGAATCCTGGAGTATCGGCCATACTTTCCGATGCGAGCGACTCTGGAGATCAAAGTCCTTCAGGGCGAATCCGAAGAACCAATCTTCGTGACGACCGCCAGTTGGAACGCTGCGGATTATGGACTTGTGGAACCCAGACCGAAACGCAAAAAATACTATCGCTGGTTCGGTGAGGCGCAACCTGGAGATCCTTCGCCGGGCCACAACAGCCCGGATGCACTTATGCACGAAATCGCGAGAGACGTCACAGACTGGTACACGACGGCCTTGAATCCCGCGCCGCCGCAATCGAAAAAATCCAAACGGCGATTGCATCGCTGAGATTCATTCCATTCCCTGTTCTTTGCGAATGCAGGGATTTTGTTTCGGGATTGTACCTAACTCGTTCCCTCGCTTACGCTTCGGGCTACTACTCTGGATAAGAGTGTCGCTGTCCAACTAAGCAGCCTCTTTGCAGGAAAAATGACTGCCATTGCTGCAAATTCCCTCGTGGAATACCCTTCCATCCGATATCGAGGAATTCGCAGGAATTCCCACGAGAATTTGCGGGGTGTCCACTTATGAAACTGCTGCAGCGTTACATCCTGGGCGAACTCGTACGAGTGTTCCTGCTGCTTGTTGTCGTACTGACGGTGATGCTCGTGTTTGTCGGCTTGTTTCGGGAAGCGGGAGACCGTGGCTTGGGGCTGGTTCAGATTCTGCAGATCATGCCGTACGTTGTTCCCAGCATGCTGCCGTTTACAATTCCGGCCACGCTGTTGCTAAGCGTATGCGTGGTTTACGGGCGCATTTCGGGCGATCTGGAAGTCATCGCGGCAAAGTCTGCCGGTATCAACGCATTACAGTTGCTGATGCCCGCGTTTTTGCTGGGGGCAATGCTGGCGATCGGGTCATTTGGACTGTTGAACTATGCCATCCCATGGGGCGTGTCCAACATCGAACGTATCGTGACCCAGGGGCTGGAAGAAATCTTCTTTGACGTCCTCACGACGCAACACTACTACAGCAATTCAAACGAAGGTTACACGATCACAGTTCGTGATGTGAAAAATCGCACACTTCTGGACGCTACCATTCGCTATCGTCGCAACAATCAGCAGTTCACCATTCGCGCGGAAGCGGCTCAGATCCGTTTTGATCTGGAAGAAAAACAGGTCCGTATTCAGCTAAAAAACGTGAGCGGTGGCGGAGCGGGTTCGGATTTTTCGGGAGAAATGAAACGTTCTGAACTGCGATTCCCACTCGAAATGGACCTGGGGAAAGCAGCATCAAGGAACCTGACTCTTGATACTCTGCATCGAGAAATCAAGGAGTTGCAATTGGAACAGCAACAACTGACCGCCGAAAAAAATATCCAAGCCACGATGATGATCTTTGCCGGAGAATTTCAATCGCTCGCCGGCTCAGAGATTTCAAGACTGGAAACTCTGAAGAAACTCGCATTGAACGAGGAACGTCAGTACCGATCAGAGGTGCACAATCGATTTTCGATGTCTGCAAGCTGTTGGTTCTTTGCTTTTCTCGGCGGTCCCTTTGCCATGTTGCAGGCAAGACGACAATTCATCACCAGCTTCATCCTCTGCTTTCTGCCGATCCTGCTTTTGTACTATCCGATCATGTTTCTGATGATCAATCTCTGCAAAACCGGCACATTGGGTCCATGGTGGGCCATGTGGGTTCCAAACGTGATTGTCGGCACCGCCGGATATCTGGTACTCCGCAAAGTTGTGCAGCATTAGTCGATCGCCTTGCGCCACGGCAACAGGATCCCGATCTGGGACAGATCGGGTTACATGGGCAACCCCGTCAGTCGTTCATACGCTTCGATGTAGCGTGCGGACGTGTGCTGCACGACTTCGTCCGGCAGCATCGGTGGAGGACTGTTTTTGTCCCAGCCCGATTGTTCCAGCCAGTCGCGTACAAATTGTTTGTCGTAGGAAGCCTGACCACGCCCCGCCTCGTACTGATCTGCGGGCCAGAATCGAGAACTGTCGGGTGTCATCACTTCATCGATCAGAATGATGTCATTGCCAATGAGTCCGAATTCAAATTTCGTATCGGCGATGATGATGCCTTTGCTGATCGCGTGCGCACAACCTTCGGCGTAAATCTGAAGGCTGATATCCCGCAACCGTCCGGCAAGGTCCGCACCGACGCGAGCACTCATCTGTTCGAAGCTGATGTTTTCGTCGTGACCGGATTCTGCTTTATCCGCCGGAGTGAAAATCGGGGCGGGCAGGCGACTGCTTTCCTGCAATCCGGCTGGCAGCTTGATACCACAAACCGTGCCCGACTGGCGGTATTCTTTCCAGCCTGATCCCGCAAGGTAGCCTCGCACGACACATTCGACGGGCACAACCGAAGTCTTCAAAACCACCATGCTGCGCCCGGCCAGTGACTTCACATCAGTCTCGGCGGGCAGAGAAAGTGAAGTCACGTCACTGGTCAGAAAATGATGCCTCGCAGAAATCTTGCGAAACCAGAACTGGCTGAGTCGCGTCAGGACTTCGCCTTTGAAGGGAATGCCATTGGGAAGGACATAGTCAAACGCGCTAATGCGGTCCGAAGCGACAAAGAGCAGTCGATCCCCAAAGTCGTAGACATCCCGCACTTTTCCGCGACGAACGGGGACTCCGGGCAAAGAACTTTGCAACAAAACTACCGACATTTCGTCCCAATACTCCGGATTCCGCAGAAAACATTCTCACGCAACCTGAGTCTACAGCGGCCTGAGCGTTTGAACAATCCACCTGACTCGGTTTAGACTGCCGGAAACGTGGGCTGAAAAACAAGGCAATCGTGTGCCCGCGATCATAACGGGGAGATTCATGGGGGTTATCCAGTTTCGTGTCGAACGTCCGGACCTGCTGTCAGGTGCGTCAGAATTGTCGCTGGTTGACTTCCTGATGTACGATGGCCGCGTCGTTCCTGCACGAACTCACCTGGCGAAAGGGATGCTGTTCTGCGAACGTCAACTTTCCGAGAGTGGACAGATGCGTCTGCTGTGGCCACGTTTTGACGGACGTCACCAGGTCGTGCAAACAACCAGTCTGCGGGAACAGTCGGCACCGTATTCGCTGGAACTGGAACTGGCACGAGGGCAATTGTCTCGACTGCGAAATCAGTTCAATTCCTGGACTGCGGCAGGATTACTGTCGTCGCCTCAACTGGCCAGCATGATTCAGGACGCTCATCGCTCTTTTCGGTCGGCGGTACTGCGAACAGACTCCCCTGAGACAGCCGTCGCTGCTGCCATTCTGTCGATTGATACATCGTCCCGCGCCACCGATTTGCTCTGCCAGCACTATGTGGATCAGCGATTGGCATTTCGCCGCAGCCGAGCCTCGCGATTGCCGGTCTTCCTGGGTTGCCGTCTGGATCATATTCCGAAAGATTCGAATGCCTTCTGCCGCGCGTTCAACGCCGTACAGGTCGATACGCCGTGGAATAAACTCGAACACGAGGATGGCGAATATGATTGGCATCAACTGGATGAGCTGATTGCGTGGGCGTTGGACCAGAAACTGTTCGTTCTTGGAGGACCACTTCTGGATTTGTCGGACGACAGGCTTCCCGAATGGCTCAAAGCATGGACCGGCGACATGGTGAACCTGCAGAGCTTCACGGCGGACTTCGTCGAAACTGTCGTGGGACGCTACGTGGGGCGTGTTCGCCATTGGGAAGTTGTGGCCGGTGCCAATCGCGGCAGTGTCGCGGGACTTGATGAAGAACAGCGAATGAACCTTGTGGCGTGCGCGATCGAGGCCGCTCGGCAGGTCGATGAACACACACAGATCAGTCTTCGCGTGATTCAGCCGTGGGGCGAGTATCTCAGTCAGTCCAAAAACCGACTTTCACCAATTCAGTTCGTCGATACATTGCGGCGTTGCGGCGTCCGATTTGCCGAAGTCAATCTGGATTTGCGGATCGGAGATTATCCAGCGCCCACATTGTGGCGAGACTGCCTGAGTGTGTCTCAATTGATTGATCAGTGGTCACTGCTGCATGTTCCGCTCAACGTGATGCTGACCGTCCCCGCTGCCACACCGGGAAAAGTAGCTGGGTTTGAAGAAGTCCAGGTCCAATGGCTGGAGGAAACGGTGCGAATGTGCCTCGCCAAAGAGCGTGTCGTCGGCATCTATTATTCGAACTGGAATCAACATGATGCAAATTGTCCGCACACCGCACTGATGAATCCCGACGGGGTACCGCGAGCCACATTGGATCTGCTGCAATCGATGTCAAACGAGTACTGGGGATAAGGATCAAGGAGGTTCCGTGTCCGGCAATCTGGCAACTATCGGCAACTACAAGGTCGGTGACGGACAACCGTTGCTGTTCATCCTTGGTCCCTGCGTCATGGAATCCGAAGACCTTGTTTTCAGGATTGCCGATCGGCTGGCTGAAGTGCGTGATCGATTGCAACTGCAGATCGTATTTAAGTCCAGTTTCGACAAGGCCAATCGTACGAGCGTCGAAAGTTATCGCGGGCCAGGACTTCAGGAAGGTCTGCGAATTCTTGACGGGGTTCGTGCGAAAACCGGACTTCCGACAACGACCGACATTCACGAAGCCGCTCAGGCGGCTCCCTGTGCGGAAGTCTGTTCGATCCTGCAGATCCCGGCATTTTTGGCGCGGCAGACAGACTTGATCGTGGCAGCGGCAGACGCAGCAGTCGCCAGAAACATTTGCGTCAATGTGAAGAAACCCCAGTTCGTGGCACCCGAAGATACGATTCACGCCGTCAACAAATGTCGCGCCCGAGGTCTACGGAATATTCTGCTGTCGGAACGCGGTTCCACGTTTGGCTACGGGCGCCTGGTGAACGATTTTCGATGCGTGCCGATCATGAAATCATTCGGTGTACCGGTTGTCTTCGATGCGACCCACAGCGTCCAGCTTCTCGGCGGTTCGACCACCGGCGGACAACGTGAAATGGTTCCGCCACTGGCCCGCGCGGCGGTCGCAGTTGGCTGCGACGCCGTGTTTATGGAGACTCATCCAGACCCGGAGAATGCAAAAAGCGATGGTCCGAATATGGTGTTTCTGGACAAACTCGAACCCCTGCTGCGACAACTGACGACACTGCGCGAAACGTTCCTAACGTTCGAATGTTAAGTTGGACTTCACAGTCGCAGATAGATTTTCTGCCGGTGCAGCCAATACAAGAACAACCAGAAGACAACAAACGTGCCTGTTGCCATTGTGATCGGTGCGTACCAGTTCGGGTCGAGTGCCTTTGGTCCAAATACTGTTTCGATCAGCCCCGCAAAATGTGTGCTGACGACGCTGGTTTTGACCCAGCCGCCGACGGTACTTCCCAGCAGATAGATCAGAATGGAATTCATTCCGACGACGACAAGGGGAAATGCGAGCAGCCGTAGCGGTGCGATATCGAATACCAGATAAAACAACGCCAGCATCCCAATCACATAACCGCCACTGAAAAGTACCCAACTGGGTGTCCAGATTCGCTTCACGATCGGACAGACCGTGATGTCGGCAAGAATTCCGAGCCCCAGACAGATCGCGGCGGTGGCAATCAGAATGCCGAGTTTCTTCCAGTGTGAAAAACCGCCAACCAGCACCAACTGCCCGCATAACATGCCAAGCAGCGTTGTGCCGATCGACGGTATGAAACTCAATGTTGCATACCCTCCACCATTGGGCTTCCATGGCACATTGTTTCGCAAAAACACACGGCGAATCCAACTCGGACGCGCAGGTGGCAGCGGCAGAGCCGGTTCAGTAATCGCATCCGCAGCCAGCGTCTCGGCTGGGTTCGATTCCGGCACGACCGCAGTTTCGGCTGTCGCATCCCCGGCGGAATCCGCAGTGGAATTCACCGCAGCATCCGCTGTGACAGGTGCGTCGACCGCTGGCGTTTGTGGTGCTTCATCGGGAACGGTCCTGAGTTTCGGCAACAGCCAGCGGTCAAAAAAGAACGCGGCATTTGCATTCTTTGACCATGCCGCAAATCGACCTTCAAAGACCTGACCGTCCTCCGCGTTCGCCGACACACCTGCATAATCATAGTCCGCAGGCGGCGGATTGAAGTAAAACAGTCCCCAGTACCCTATCAGAATTGCTGCCAATGCCACACCCTGAACCATTGGCTTTGTGTTCAGCAGACACCATGCGAAAAAGTAACCGAACCCAATCTGACAGAGCACGTTGGGAAATTCCCAGGTCGTGTATTCTCGTCCGCCCGACTGCAGAAAGACTCCAATCAGGACCAGTGCCACTGCCCGAATGAACGCATGCAGGGCTTGACGCAGAATCGATTGTTTTTGCTCTGATCGTCGCACGTACGAAAACGGCATTGCGACGCCCACCATAAACATAAACGCGGGCTGGATCAGATCCCAGAATGACACTTTGTAAAAGTCAAACGCACTTCGCCATGCGGGATGATCGAAGTGGAACGCGATCTTCTGCCAAAGCTCATAATTGTGAACCTGCCAAACGTCCGACGATTTATCGATCTCTGCGAACCTCGAAATGCCAAATCCCGATGCTGCCAGCATCATCATGATGAAGCCTCGAAAGGCATCCAGCGAAACCAGTCGGCCAGTGCCTTTGTTGCGATTCATTGTGCCACCGGGCGTTTCGGTGCCGGGTGGTCCGGACGATTTGTCCTCGCCCTTTTTTTGCAGTACCGCGCCCGCCGCTGCGGAAGCCGCCCCCTGGACAATGGGCGGCGAAGAAAGCGTGTACGTTTCGGCATCTTTCGGCGTCGAATCCGGCTTTTGGACTTTCTTCGGGGGAATCGGTTTACCAACCATCGCGAACCTCAATTCAAACGGGCACAAATTTGCAGCCGACGCACAACTACGTTGTCACAATATAGTGTGGCGGATTCGACGCACAATGGAAGCCGTGCTACTCTGCCAAACAAAGTCGCACTGGTTAGACGATGAAATCCTGTGAAAGAGGCCAAATATGCGAATCCTGCTGGCGATCTTCTGTGGTCTGCTGAGTATTTCCCCGCTTCGAGCTGACTCCGCACCGAAGATGAATTTTGTTTTTGTGCTGATCGATGATCTGGGTTGGGCCGATCTGTCGTGTTATGGAAGTACGTTTTATGAAACGCCGCATCTCGATGCGCTGGCCAGATCCGGGGTCAAGTTCACTCAGGCGTATGCGGCGTGTCCGGTCTGCTCACCGACTCGTGCCAGCATCATGACAGGAAGGCATCCGGTTCGCGTCGATATCACGGACTGGATTCCGGGCATGCATGCGAAACAAGACGCGATGCATCGGTTTTTGCAGGTTGAAGATCGAAATGAACTGCCGCTTGAGGAAGTCACGATAGCAGAGCTGCTGCGCGACGCCGGATATCAGACGTTTTTTGCCGGCACGTGGCATCTGGGAGGCATCGGTTTCCTGCCAACCGATCAGGGGTTTGATGTCAATCACGGTGGTGGGCATTGGGGTCAGCCACCAGCCGGATACTTCGCTCCCTGGAAAAACACGTATCTTCAGGAGCATCACGATGGGGAATACACATCTTCACTTCGGACAACGGTGGACTCTGCACAATTCGCAAAGAAGGGCCGACCTGCAACCTACCCCTGCGTTCCGGAAAAGGCTGGCTGTATGAAGGTGGTATCCGAGTACCGCTGATCGTGCGCGTTCCTGGTGTGACGAAACGCGACCAGGAAACAGACGGCCCTGTGCTGAGCACCGATTTTCTGCCCACGATCCTGGAACTCGCAAAGATCGATTTGCCCTCTGGAACGGTATTGGACGGCGAAAGTCTGGTGCCGCAGCTCAATGGGGAAATGGACCAACCAACGCGGCCGCTTGTGTGGCATTATCCTCACTATCACGGCTCTGAATGGACGCCCGGTGCAGCGATTCGTGTAGGTGACTGGAAGTTGATTGAGTTCTATGAATTCGACGATGCTGAACTCTACAACCTTTCCGCCGATCCTGGGGAGCAGAAGAACCTGGCGATCGAGGAACCAAACCACTTTCTCAAATTGCGCGAGCAATTGAGACAATGGCAGAAAAATCTGCACGCAAAGATGCCACAGCCAAATCCCGCATGGGTTGCGGAGTAATGGAACAGTTCTCGTAGCGGAAGTCGCGTAGACTTTCGGCGTTTTGCCACGCCCGTCACCAGCACAGGCCGAAACTCTCGGCGAGTTCCGCTACTGCGTTTCTGCTTTCGGTCAACAAGTTATGTGTCGAAACTTGTGTGTGGGGGCTTACCTCGACCTACTTCGTACTTTGATCTTTCTTCGATTCCTCCGTGCTGAATGCGAATACTGTACGTGATTCAAATGTTTCGCCAGGTTTCAGAATTGTGGTCGGAAAGTTCGGGTGATTCACGGAATCCGGATAGTGCTGAGTCTCCAGGCACACTGCGCTGCGATGGGCGTAGCTCTTGCCGCCTTTGCCTTTTTGTCCCTTCAGAAAATTCCCGGAGTAAAGCTGAATCCCCGGTTCGGTCGTGGAGACACGCAGACTTCGCCCGGACGCCGGATCCGTCAGCACGGCAGCCAGATTCAGTTTTGCATCAGCTTCTTTTTCGTTCAGTACAAAGTTGTGATCGTACCCCAACGCGGCTGTCGCACCGATGGATTTGATGCGGTCTCCAATCCGAGTGCGCTTGCGGAAATCAAGATCCGTGTTTGCAACACTTTCAATTTCTCCAGTCGGAACCAGCGTGTCACCAGCCGGCGTGTAGTTGTCAGCATTCAGACGCAGAAGATGATCCAGCACCGTCGGGCTTGCTTCGCCGCCAAGATTGAAATATGTGTGATTGGTGAGATTCACAGGAGTGGGCTTGCTGGTTGTCGCTGAGTACGAAATCGCGAGCGTGTTTCTTTTCATCGAAACAAAATAGTTGACGGTGATGCTGAGTTCTCCTGGATAACCTTCTTCACCATCAGGGCTGGTGTAAGCAAACTTCACGCCCTGGCCCTTGTCGTTGGTATAAGGCTTCGCAGTCCAGATGACCTTGTCCAGACTGCGGTCAACTCCGCCGTGAAGATGATTGGATTCATTGTTGACAGCCAGTGTGTATTCTTTGCCATCGAGTGAGAATTTGCCGTTTGCGATACGGTTACAAACACGCCCGGTTGTGCAGCCGAAATATTGATTGTCTTCCGATTCGTAGCCGCTGACGTCATCAAAACCGAGAACAACGTCAGCAATCGCACCGCCTTTATCGGGGACGAGCAACTGCACCAGTGTCGCGCCCCGAGTCATGATCTTTGCAGTCAGTCCGTGACTGTTTTTCAAAGTGTAGAGTTCCACTGCATGGCCCTCTTTGGTTTTTCCGAATGGTTCGGCCACTGGTTCATCACCAGGAGCGGGCATCGCCATCAAAAGGACTCCCAGAAACAAAGGACAACGGAAGAGATGCATGGTCACTTAGCCTTAATCTCAAGAAACGAACATGGGCGGCATGATACGTTGGTCAGTCGCGACGTTCGATTATCGAATGATCGGGTGTCCCGGGCAAGCGTACGGCAAATTGACTTTCTACAAATAATACTGCATCACCACTCCAACGACACAGCACACCGCCAGCGTCATGGCCATGCCTCGTTTCCACCAGAACGTCAGCAGAAATGCGAGGATGGCGATCACACCGGCGGCAACGTTGATCGAGCTCCATTCGGGGATCTGGAGTCGCAATGCGGAATAGTGGGTAATCTTCACGGTCCTGAACATCGTATGCAGCGAAAACCAGATGGCGAGATTCAGAATTACGCCGACGACGGCTGCAGTAATCGCCGACAAAGCCGATGTCAGCATCTGATTGCCGCGAAGTCGTTCGACGGACGGCGCGCCAAGGAAAATCCAGAAGAAACACGGGACGAACGTTGACCAGACCGTCACGAGAGTTCCAAGCAGCCCGGCGACCATCGGACTGAACGGTCCGGGATTTCTGTAAGCTCCCATAAAACCGACAAACTGCACAACCATGATCAAAGGCCCGGGCGTTGTTTCTGCCATTCCCAGTCCATCCATCATTTCGCCCGGCTCAAGCCAGCCATAGTTCTCGACCGCCTGCTGGCCAATATACGCCAGCACGGAATACGCACCGCCGAAAGTTACCACTGCCGCTTTGCTGAAGAACGTCGCTTCCTGATAGAAAACTGACGATGGACCGAGAGTCATTCGCAGCAGCACAAGCGGTGCAAACCACAGCGGCAGGAACACGCCGCAGATCCGCAGACTTCGCATCCACGATGGACGAATTACGTTCAATTCCACGTCGGTATCACGAGCTGTCTCAGCGGCTTCGGAAGTTGATGCATGGCCCTTGATCACTACAAAATGTCGGGGCGAGATTCGTCTGCCGATTATCCCGACGAGCCCGGCAACAATGATGAGAACCGGAAACGGCACATTGAAAAAGAAAATTGCGACGAACGAAATCAAGGCCAGTCCGATCATCGTACTGTTTTTCAGAATGCGTCTGCTGATTCGCAGCACAGCTTCGGCCACAATCGCCATCACTGCGGGCTTCAATCCAAAGAAGATCGCCTGCACGATGCGAACGTCGTGGTATCCGGCGTAGAGAATACTCAATGCCAGAATCGATACAATTCCCGGTACGATAAACAGGACGCCGGCAATCAGTCCGCCTTTAGTGCGATGCAGCAGCCATCCGATATACGTCGCCAGTTGCTGCGCTTCAGGACCGGGAAGCAACATGCAGTAATTCAGAGCGTGAAGAAATCGTTCTTCCGAGATCCATTTCTTTTCATCGACCAGAATGCGATGCATCACAGCGATCTGGCCCGCCGGTCCCCCGAAACTCAATGCCGCCACACGACACCATGTCCAGAATGCTTCCGTTAGACTGACCGTACGCCCGGAGGATGATGAAGTCGATTTTTGTTGCGTCATTCGCAGTACTGCAAGTCGTCGAGAGGATCGCTGTAAAAACTGGCGTTGTGATACATAGAACGGTCAGAAGTGAGGTCGGCAAGCCGGAGATGTGAGTCTCCGTTTGGAACTGTTTCATCAAACGCCTGACGTCCTCCACTGGCCGAAACAGAGCTCAGATCCCACCCCGCAGAGTATAGATTTCTCTATCCGAAGTTTGACGCTGGCGCGTAAAAAAACGGACGAGTATTCCGGAGAAAAACTCGACCGTTCGTGTGTCAGTCGCCAAAGTAGTCGGAAGACTACTTCTTAGCCTTGGCTGCTGGCTTCGTTGCTGCTGTCTTGACAGACTTAGCAGCTCCGGCCTTTGCCTTGGTGGACTTGGCGGCACCAGCCTTCGCCTTAGTCGACTTCGGTGCAGGTTTGGCAGGTGCAATCTTCGCCGTGGTTGGCTTTGCTTTAGTTGCCTTTGCTGCGGTGCTCTTTGCGGCCATTCCATGATCCTCCGTGTGGAGTTAGTAGTACCGATGAAGAAGTGCAGGATGTTCGTCGGTACCAATCACGAACAACCGCGGTTTTAGATTGCGGCAGAGCTAACAAGACCTGCCTGTGACAATCTTAGACGGGTTATAGGTGACTCTCGCAGAATACGTCAAGCGCAAAGTTTAACAAGTTTCAATTGTGAGTCCGCGCGTCGGAGTTACGGTTCAGCACTCAACCGAATCGGTGATGGCAATGGCTTGCCTTCAGGGATGAATTTCATCGAGACCGAATTCACACAGTGACGAGTATTCTTATCAGTGTACCCTTCGTCCAGAAACACGTGTCCCAGATGTCCTCCGCAATTGCCGCACACAATCTCGGTACGGCTTCCATCGGCATCGGCATGTCTTACAACCGCACCTTCGATTTCATCATCGAAACTTGGCCAGCCACAGTGACTGCTGAACTTGTGATCGGCCTTGTAGAGAGGCGTGTTGCACTGTCGGCAGATGTACGTGCCAGGGTCTTTCAGGTCCGTATATTCTCCCACGCCCGCCCGCTCAGTGCCCTTTTTCAGGATCACATAGGACTCAAATTCTGTGAGCTGATTGTATTGCCCGGGTGGGTTTTCGATCGATTCAGACACGGCGGCGTCTCCTTGAGTTTTCGAAGTTGAAGTCACGATTTCGCCGGATGCCGTATCCTGAAGCTGTTCTGCTGAACGCTGTGCGGAGATGTCAGCACTGTCGCTGTTTGCACAACCAGCCGTGGCAAGTAAGGCACCCAGAAAAATTTGCATCGGTCGCATGATTGTTTCTCTTGAATGGTCGTTGTCGGCCGCACCGTGGCAGCGTGGTGATTTCGTTTATTTCGCGCATTTTGCGAGCATCTTTTGAGTTGCCGGTCGAACCCGCGCCAGGCGCATGTACCTGTCCAAAATCAAAACCGTGTCAACCGGTAGTGCAGAATCCTGAAAACCACCGAGGTAAACTCGGTGGCGTTGCTGTCCGTTGCGTCGCTACCGGATTTATTCCGGTGGTTCACGGGATTTCTGCACTACACGACCAACCGCCGCGCCGGACACTGTGCTACCTTCCCATGCTATTTTCGAGCTTGACCTTCAAAGGAAACGCGATTTTTTTACACAGGTACATGGTTCACGAATTCTGCGTCAATGCAGCTATTTGTGGTCGGCCTGAATCTGCGGGAGTCATGTGTTCCCACAGATTCAGGCCGACCACAGATTCGTTTCGGGCGAGCGGAGCGGCGTAGACCCTCCGAGGAGCGCTCGCAACTCGGCGGGCTGACACCCGCCGCTCGCCAGATCACCCTCTGGCCTAACACCCGAAATGAAGACCGCGTAAGCAACTCGAACGATCAATTGCCGGATCGTGTTGGAAGGAACCCGACCTGAGGACAGGTCGGGTTACGAGGCTTAATGCTTCAGTGGCGTCAAGAGCACCGACATCAT
>Ga0105047_10004726_pt1 | contig 23630 bp, 21 predicted proteins | sample MAT04_FD_78384 | JGI IMG/M metagenome (GOLD analysis project Ga0105047, IMG submission 78384) | Freshwater microbial communities from Lake Fryxell liftoff mats and glacier meltwater in Antarctica - MAT-04 (megahit assembly) | ecosystem: Environmental > Aquatic > Freshwater > Ice > Liftoff... | reverse complement strand
GGCGGACCGTCCGGCGGCCGCCAGATGGGAGCACGTGCGTGTCCCCGGGTCGCTCCGTCCGGAGCCGCTGGTGCTCGGCTGCGGCCGACCGGGCTACCAGGGTTCCCCTTCGGTCTCGTCGTGGTCCTCGCGCCGGTCGGGGCGCTGGGCGAGCGAGCCCATCGCGGGCGTGACCGGCGTCACCGGCTCGTCCGCAACCGCCCGCGCCAGGCCGTCGAGCACGAGGTCACCCACGGCTGGCCCCCGGTCGCTGAGCTCTACGACGATGGCGCGCATCTCCGAGCCGTCCGTCCAGGCACCGTGGTCCACACCCGCCGGCAAGACGACCGCCTCGCCGTGGTTGATGGGCACGCGCTCGTCGCCCACCTGGACCCAGCCGCCACCGCTGACCACGATGAACAGCGTGGTATTGGGGTTGGAGTGGGGGACGATCAGGGCACGCCGCGCGAACGCGAGCTCGGAGATGTTGGCACGCTCGTCATTCCAGATGACCTGGCCGGTGATGCCCTGGGTGCCTGGTGGGCCATCGGGGCGGCGATTGCCCGGGCCGAAGCGACGGATCTCCATGACGCGCCGCGAACCTGCCGGCGGCTAGCGGCGGCGGCGCTTCTTGCCGGGCCCCGCGGCCACGGATCTGCGCGACCGGACGGTCGCCTCCGCCGTCTTGTACCGCTGCTGGCTGTAGAACCGGGCGCGCCGCAACTGGTTGTTGTAGCCCTCGATGAGCGGCGGGAAACGCACGAAGCGGATCCAGATGAACGTGGCGCAGCCCACGACGATGGTGCCGATCACGATCAGGAACCAGAAGCTGAAGATCGCGCACACGAGGATCAAGCCGAACACCGTGATGGCAGTCCACAGGAGCCACTCCTGGAGTGCCACGAGCGGCGGGTGGCGGTGCAGTTGCCGCGTCCGGACGTTGTACAGCACGATGGCCGCGATGAGCAGGAAGAACGCCGCGAACGAGATGGGATAGAAGATATCCCGGAACTCGACCGAGTTGAACTTGGTCAGGAGCGAGGCGGGGATGTCAGTCAGCTTCACGGGCGGGAGGATAGCAGAGCGGGGCGGGCCGCCTGTGCGATACTCGCAGCCGGGTCGCCCGCCCCAGGGCCAGTCAACCATGCTCCCCATGGAGGTTCCTTGCGAGCGCTGCTGTCCGTTGCCGATCGCGACGGGATCGCGGACCTCGCCCGGGAGCTGCAGACGCTCGGCGTGGACATCGTGGCCACGGACGGCACCCGGGAGGCGCTCGCCGCGGACGGCGTGGCGGTGCGCGCCATCAGCGAGCTGACGGATGCGCCCGCGATCATCGGTGGCCAGGTCAAGACGTTCCATCCTGAGATCTACGCAGGCATCCTGGCGCGGCGCAACGAGCCGAACGATCTCGCCAGCCTGGCCGAGCACGGCATCGGGCTGATCGACCTGGTGGTGGTCAATGTGAAGCCGTTCGCGCCCCAGGTGGGCAGCGGCATCGTGCCCATCGATGAGGCGGTGGCCATGATCGACGTGGGTGGCATCGCACTGCTGTCCGCCGCCGCGCGCAACTATGCGGGTGTCGCGGTCGTGGCCAGCCCACGCCGCTACCCGGAGCTCACGGAGGAGCTGCGACGCCTGGGCGTCGTGTCCCCGGAGACCCGCCAGCGGATGGCCGCAGAGGCGTTCGCCATCGTCGCGGCGTATGACGCGGAGGTCGCCGCGTATCTCAACCACATCAGCGGCGTGCGCTTCCCGCAGCAGCTGACCGTGGTGCTCGAGAAGCAGCGCGACCTGCCCTACGGCGAGAACCCCCACCAGCGGGCAGCGTTCTACCGGGAGACGACCCACCGCACCCGGTCGCTGGTGGATGCGACGCAGACCCAGGGTGCCGACCCGTCCTTCAACGACCTGCTGGACCTCGACGCCGCGTACCGCATCGTGGCCGACTTCAGCTCCCCCACCTGCTGCATCGCCAAGCAGGCGAACCCCGTGGGCCTCGCCTCCAACGACTCGGTCGCGGGCGCCTATCGACGCGCCCTGGATGGTGATCCGGTCGCCGCGTACGGCGCCGTCATCGCGTTCAATCGAACGCTGGATGCGGCGACCGCCGAGGAGCTCATCCTGGGTGTCTACGAGGCGGTCGCAGCACCGGGCTTCACGGACGACGCACTGCGCGTCCTGGGCACGCGGCCCGCGCTGCCGCTGCTCGTGGTCCCGGGTACCCCGCCCGACGGGATGTCCGACTACGGCATCGCGGATCTCGACTTCCACCGCATCGAGGGCGGGCTGCTCGTGGAGACCCACGACCGGCTGGAGCTGGACCACTCCCAGCTGCGCGTCGTGACGCGGCGCCGGCCGTCGCTCGACGAGCTCACCGATCTGCTGTTCGCGTGGCGCGCGGTGCGGCATGTCCGCAGCAACGCGGTCGTGCTCGCGAAGCGCGCGGCGCTCGTGGGCGTGGGCGCGGGCCAGGCCAGCCGGCTCACCGCCGTGGAGATCGCGCTGCACCGCGCAGCCGAGAAGTCGCACGGGTCCGTGCTCGCCTCGGATGCCTACTTCCCGTTCGCGGACGCGATCCAGCTCGCCGGCGAGCGCGGCGTGACGGCCATCATCCAGCCCGGTGGCTCCGTTCGGGACGAGATGGCCATCGAGGTCGCCGACCGTCACCATATGGCCATGGTCTTCACCGGCCGCCGACACTTCCGCCACTGACCCGCCCGGGCGCCAGGCGCCCGGTCCGCCCGAAGCCACCCCATCCCCCACAGGAAATCGATTCCGGAGGCCCCCTTTGGAGACGCTTCTCGCCCTCGAGATGGTCCGCGTGACCGAAGCCGCCGCCATCGCCTCCGCTCGCCTCATGGGCCGCGGCGACAAGGACGGCGCCGACCGTGCCGCGACCGAGGCCATGCGCAAGGCGATGGACGAGGTGGAGATGCAGGGCACCATCGTCATCGGGGAGGGCGAGCGCGATGAGGCGCCGATGCTCTGGATCGGTGAGCCGGTGGGCGCCCGCGGCGAGGATCACGTGGAGATCGACATCGCGGTCGACCCACTGGAGGGCACGAACCTGGTCGCCAGTGGCCAGGCGAACGCCATCACGGTGCTGGCGGCGTCGGAGAAGGGCGGCCTCCTCGCCGCCCCGGACACGTACATGGAGAAGCTGTGCGTGGGCCAGGGCGCGGCGGGCCACGTGGACATCGAGGCGACACCCACGGACAACGTGCGCGCCATCGCCGCCTCCCTGCGCCGGGATGTCCGGGACATCACCATCGTGATCCTGGACCGCCCGCGCCACGAGGCGCTCATCAAGGAGGTCCGCGGGACTGGGGCGCGCATCAAGCTCATCAGCGACGGCGACCTGTCCGCGGCGATCAGCTGCGCGGTCTCGGGCACGGGCGTCCATGGCGTCATGGGCATCGGCGGCGCGCCGGAGGGCGTGCTCATGGCCGCGGCGCTGAAGTGCCTTGGCGGCGAGGTCCAGGCGCGATTCCGCTTTCGCAACGACGACGAGCGCGCTCGTGCAGAGATGATGGGCACGACCACGGACGAGACCCACGTCTTCCGCACCAATGACCTGGCGCCCGGCGACAACCTGGTGTTCGCGGCGTCCGGAGTGACCCAGGGCGATCTGCTTGACGGTGTCCGGTTCTTCGGAGGCGGTGCGCGCACCCACTCGGTGGTGATGGCCTACCAGACCGCCCAGGTGCGGTTCGTGGATACCGTCCACATGTTCGACCGTACCCGGCCGCCGGCCGTCCGCCTCTGATCCGGGCGCGCCTCAGCGTCGCCTGCCCAGGCCGCGCACCCCGTCGTCGCGGTCACGGGACGGATGCGCAGCGCGGGGTCGGCGCTCACGCCCAGCCCTCGTCGGCGCCGTGCCACTCCCCGGCGCGCCGGATCGCGTCCGGCCCCTCGATCGCGGCCAGGCGGTCACGCAGCGTGGCCACGGTCGCGGGCCAGCCGGGGAGCACCAGCGAGCCGTCGAGGTCCGCCAGCGGCGCCAGGACGAACAGGCGCTCCGCGGCGGCGAGGTGCGGTACCTCCAGCCACTGGGGCCCCGACTTCCCGGGGTCGTCGCTGCGGGCCGGGTCCGGCCGCTCCACGCGGATCCGGTGGCGCCCGAACGCCAGCAGGTCCAGGTCCACCTCGCGGGGGCCCCAGCGCCCACGCTCCTGACGCCCGAACGCCGCCTCGATCGACTTGAGCGCGATGAGCAGCGCGATGGCGCCGGTCTCCGGGTCGGGGCCGGCCGGCACATCGAGCGCGACGACCGCGTTGTGGAACTCCGGCTGATCCACGAAGCCCACCGGTCGCGTCACATACAGCGGCGACACGCCGACAAGCTCGACACCCGGCAACGCGGTCAGGGCCCGGACGGCACGCACGAGCGTGCTGCGCGCGTCGCCCACGTTCGCGCCCAGCCCGAGATAGGTGCGCACGGATGGTGTGCCGGCCATCGGTCCTCCTAGACTCAGCCGCGCATGCCGCAGCCGCTCGTCGTCATCTTCCACCAGGCGCCCCGCGACGGTGACCCGCCGCTGACCGCCTTGCTGGCGCGGGCGCGCGCGGCGCTCGTCCGCCACCAGGATCTGCTGTTCACGCGCGCCGGCGGTCGAGTCGCGGTGGTCCCCGGCCGCGACCCCCGATCGGGCAGCCACGAGACCTTCGGGGAGCGGCTCGCGCGGCTGGTGGCTGACGAGGGCGTGGGCACCCAAGGTGGCCTCGTCGTGCTGGGTGCCGGCGCGGTCCCGTTGCTGACCGCGGCCGACGCCCGGCGACTGGTCGCGGTCGCCGCCAGCGGGGCGCCGGTCGCGCTCACCAACAACCGCTACTCCTCCGACGTGTGCGCGGTCGGGTCTGCCGGGGTTCTGCGGACACTGCCGCCCCTTCCCTCCGACAACGCCCTGCCCCGCTGGCTGGAGGAGCGTGCGGGTCAGGCCGTGACGGAGCTGCCCGGCCGGGAACGGCTGGCCATCGACATCGACACACCCGTGGACCTGGCGCTCGCCGCGCGTATCCCTGGGCTGCCGGCGTCGCTGCGTCGTCTGGCCGCGGACGAGCACATCGCGATCCCCCGGCTGGACGACCTTCGTGCGCTCGCGGCCGACCCGCACCGGGAGCTGATCGTCGCGGGCCGCAGCGGTTCCAGCACGCTCCGCTGGCTTGAGGCGAACGTCCGTTGCCGTGTCCGGTTCCTCGCGGAGGAGCGCGGCCTGCGCGCCTCGTCCGAGTTCGCCATGGGCGACCCGGGCAGGCCGGTTGGCGCGAACCGCACCCGTGGGCCGGACGCCGGCGCGCTGCCGCGGCGCCACCCCCGGACCACGCTGGGCCGCCTGCTGGACATCCGCGGCCCGGACGCCCTCGAGGCCATGGTCGGGGATCTCGGGGATGGCGCCATCCTGGATACGCGCGTGCTGCTCGCCGACCGGCTGGGCGCCGATGAGGACGCCTGGCCGTCGGCCGAGGATCGGTTCGCCTCCGATCTGCTGCGCCCGGACGCCATCGCGGACCCCTGGCTTCGAGCGCTGACCGCGGCAGCCGCCCAGGCCGCATCGCCCATCCTGCTCGGTGCCCACACGGTGGTCGGCCCCGGGGTGCGCTGGCTGCTGCGCTGATACCCGGCACGGCAGCGCGTCCCAAGGCCCGGAGGACGGCCGTTCCTGCGCTAGAATGTGGCCGCGTGCGGCGGTGGCCCGGGGACGTCCGTGTCGGGGGCCGCGAGCGCGTGACGTCTCGACGAGGTTCAGTTGACCAGCGCACTCTGGTATGTGCTCGGCTTCGCGTTCGCGGGGTGCACGTTCGTCTTCCTGACGATCGGGCTCTCGTGGCTGATCAGCCATCGGCACAAGGGCGACAACCACAAGGGCCTGCCCTATGAATCGGGCATCGATACCTTCGGTGACACCTGGGGCCGGTTCGGCCTCAGCTTCTACATCTATGCGCTGCTGTTCGTCGCCTTTGACGTCGAGATCATCTTCATCGTCCTGTGGGCCCTGGTGTACGGCGACCTGCTGGTCGGTGGGTTCATCAGCATGCTGCTGTTCGTGCTGATCCTGCTTGTCGGCCTCGGCTACGCGTGGCGCAAGGGAGTCCTGACGTGGAAGTGAACGAGACCACCGTGGTGATGGAGACGGCGGAGGCCGGCGCGGACGTGGCCGTCGCCCCCGCCTCCAGCGTCGTGTCGCCCATCATCGTGCCCAGCACGGGCTGGTCCGCCGCGGACCCTGCCGCCTACAACGGGGGCAGGCCGCCCACCATCACCCACCTCGCTCAGCTGGAGCTGGAGCCGAAGGGGGACAACGGTCGGTGGGGCGCGCTGGACGTCATCCCCACGAAGGCGGACTACCTGCTCGACTATCTGCGGGCGAACAGCCTCTGGCCACTCCTCTCGGGTCTCGCCTGCTGCGCCATGGAGATGATGTCCGCGGCCACCTCGGTGAACGACATGGACCGCTTCAACATGTTCCCGTTCCGGGCCAGCCCGCGGCAGGCGGACGTGCTCATCGTGGCGGGTACCCTGACGACCAAGATGGCGGGCCCGCTCATCCGTCTCTGGGAGCAGATGCCGGAGCCCAAGTGGTGCGTCGCGATGGGTGACTGCACCTGCTCCGGCGGCCGCTACAAGCGCTCCTACGCCACCGTCGAGGGCATCGATCGCGTGATGCCCGTGGACGTGTACATCCCCGGGTGCCCGCCGCGTCCGGAGGGCCTCATCTACGGGATGCTCAAGCTCCAGCAGCTGATCGTCGGGCGCCGCGGCCAGTGGGCCGACCGCCGGGTCGGCCCCACCGTCCCCGCGGGCGTCTGACCGAAGCGCCCCCAGATCAGTCAAGGAGTCGTCCGACGGACACCGCCCTCAAGCGCCGCCTCGAAGCGCGGCTCGGCGACCAGCTCGCCGGGCCCGTCCGCGCGCGCCACGACACCACGGAGATCGTGGTCGGCCCGGGCAACCTGGCCGCGGTGATGCGCGCCTTGCGCGAGGATCCCGCCTTCAGGTTCGAGCTGCTCGCGGACCTGTCAGGCGTGGACACGGGCACGGTGCTCCAGGTCGTCTACCACCTGTGGTCGCCGCTCACGCCGGACTGGCTGCGCGTCATCGCGGACGGCCTGCCGCGGGAGGACCCGCGCGTGCCCTCCATCACGTTCCTGTGGAAGGGCGCCGAGTGGGGCGAGCGCGAGGCGTACGACATGTTCGGCATCATCTTCGAGGGCAACCGCGACCTGCGGCGCATCTACATGCCGCCGGACTTCAAGGGCTTCCCGCTGCGCAAGGACTTCCTGCTGCCGGATGACGCCGCGCGGTCGCCAGGCATGGGCGTGCGCTACATGGAGCAGCCCGTGGCGCCCGCCGAGACCCGCCGCCAGCCCGTCCTGCGCACCAGCCCGGGCACCGGCAGCCTCGTCGCCGGGGCCGGCCACCAGGAGCTGGTCGCCGGTGAGACGGCCGCTCCCGCGTTGAGCCAGGGGGAACCGGGGCCATGACCACCGAGCACACGCGCATCCGGTCGCTCGACGACCCGCACATCTTCGTGGACACGCCCGCCACCATCTACGACGCCGTCCCGCCGTACCCGCCCACCACGGAGCGGGAGGCCGAGTTCTACTCGCTCCAGGACGGCGAGATGCTCATCAACCTGGGCCCCCAGCACCCGTCGACGCACGGTGTGCTGCGCGTGGTGCTCAAGATCGACGGTGAGCGCGTCGTGGACCTGGACCCGGTCCTGGGCTACCTCCACCGGGGCGTGGAGAAGATCTGCGAGAACGGCGACTGGCACCACGCCATCAGCAACTGCGACCCGCTCGAGTACATCGCCTCGATGTTCTCGGAGGCCATACCCGTTCTGGTCGCGGAGAAGCTGCTGGACCTCGAGGTACCCAGGCGTGCGGACTACATCCGCGTCCTCGCCTGGGAACTCAACCGGATCTCCAGCCACGCGCTGTTCATCGGCTGGCTGGCGCTGGATCTGGGCGGCCTGACGCCCATCCTGTACGGCTTCATCGAACGCGACGAGATCGTGGAGATGCTCGCGGCGCTCACGGGCCAGAAGCTGCTCTTCAACTACCTGCGCATCGGGGGCGTGAACGGGGACCTCAACCACGAGTTCCTGAGCCGCCTGGGCGACTGGATGGGCCGCGCCGGCCAGCGTATCGAGATGCAGCAGAAGCTCATCAACGAGAACGAGATCTTCGTCCGCCGCACCCGCAACCTGGGCACCGTGGACCGCGAGACCGCCCTCCGGATGTGCCTCACCGGGCCGCCGCTGCGGGCCACGGGCATCCCCTATGACGTGCGCCGTGCCCATCCGTACAGCGTCTACCCGGAGCTCGACTTCGAGATCCCGACGCGCACGGAAGGTGACTCCTGGGCCCGCTACATGCTCCACATCGACGAGATCAAGCAGAGCCTGCACATCATCGATCAGGTGCTGCACCAGATCCCCGACGGACCCATCATGGCCAAGCTGCCGCGCCTGCTGCGGGTGCCGCCCGGCCGCGCCTGGATCGCCTTCGAGAGCCCGCGTGGCCAGTACGGCGCGTACGGCATCAGCGACGGGTCGGACCAGCCGTTCCGGCTGCGCATCCATGACCCCAGCTACTTCAACCTCCAGACGGTGGGCCTGGTCACGCCCGGTCACCTGATCGCGGACACGATGGCCATCATGTCCAGCCTGGACCCCATCATGGGAGGCATCGACAAGTGATCCGTCGATGCACGCGGAGGGCCGCGGCGTGACCGTCATCACCCGACCCTGGCAGCGCCTGACGCTGCTGGGCAAGATCCTCGTGCCGCTGCTGATCGTGTTCGTCGCGGTCAACATCGCGCTCATCGGGCTGTGGGCCAGCGGCCTGCTGCCGTGGCTCATCCAGGCGACGCTGGACGTCCTGGGCGCGAACGTGGGCATCATCCGCTTCCTCGCCGCGGCCACCGTCATCCTGCTCATCACGGTGCCCATCGCGTTCCTGATCATCTTCTTCGAGATGAAGATCATCGCCTTCGTCAACCTGCGCGTCGGGCCCAACCGCATCGGGCCCTGGGGCACGCTCTCGTCGGTCGTCCACGGCCTCAAGGTGCTGGCCAAGGAGGACTTCACGCCCACCGGCGCGGACGTGCCGGTGTTCACGCTGGCGCCCGTGGTGGTCTACCTGGCCGCCGTGATGACGCTGTTGGTGGTGCCCTTCGCGCCCGGCCTGTACGGCTTCGACATGGAGATCGGGCTGCTCTACTTCTTCGCGGTGGGCGGCCTGGGCGTGATCGGCCTGATGATGGCCGGCTGGTCCAGCTTCAACAAATACTCGCTGCTGGGCGGCCTGCGCGCGGCCGCGGGCATCATCAGCTATGAGCTGCCGCTGATCCTCGCGGTCGTGGGCATCGTGCTGCTGACCGGCTCTCTGAACCTGACCACGATCGTGGAGAGCCAGTCCGGCAGCGTCCTTGACTGGTACATCGTGCGGCAGCCGCTGGGCGCGCTGATCTTCTTCATCGCCGCCACCGCGGAAGGTGGCCGGACCCCGTTCGACCTCACGGAGGCCGACTCGGAGATCGTGGCCGGCTTCGCGACCGAGTACAGCGGCATGCGCTTCGGCTTCTTCTTCTTCGCCGAGTACGTGAACGTGTTCATCCTCTCGGCGATGACCACCGTCCTGTTCCTGGGTGGCTGGAACGCCCCGTTCGACATCGACCCCGTGCTCGAGTTCTTCAACATCGCCACACCGGTGCAGGCCGTGCTCGATCCAGGCGCCCTGGACATGGGCCTGCTCTGGGTCATCGCGCTCGGCGCGCCCATCGTCATCGGTATCCTGGGGCTGATGGTGTGGATGCTCAAGAGCGACTGGAGCATCGTGCGCTCGCTCATCGTGGGCTTCCTGCTGTTCAACCTGCTGCTGAGCGGTCTGTTCATCGGCTGGCTGGCCATCAACCTCGACTGGGTCATCGGCCTGTTCTGGTTCCTGGCCAAGGCGATCGGCCTGTGCGCCTTCTTCGTGCTCATGCGCGGCACGCTGCCGCGGGTGCGCATCGACCAGCTGATGGGCTTCGCGTGGAAGTGGCTGGTGCCCGCCGCGCTGCTCAACATCTTCGTCACGGCGGGCGCCATCATCGTCATCAAGTCCCTGGAGGGCTCGCTGTGAGGACCGATCGCGTCCCCGGCCTGGGCGTCGTCAAGGGCCTCGTGTTCGCCTTCACCCAGGCGTTCCGGCCCAAGGTCACGATCCAGTACCCGGAGCACGACGACCAGATCCCGCCCCGCAACCGCGGCCGGCTGATCCTGCTGTATGACGAGTTCGGCACCCTCAAGTGCGAGACGTGCTTCCAATGCGCCGCGGCGTGCCCCATCGAGTGCATCGACATGGGCGGCGTGGATACCAAGAACCGCTTCCACGTCCACTGGGGACCCGCCGAGCAGTACGCCGAGCGGCGCGAGGAGTCGGCGCTGCGCCGCTCGGGCCGGCCGGTGCCGGATCGCACGTTCAGCGCCTTCGAGACCATCGACCTGGCACCCTTGGACGCGATCCTCGTGGAGCAGGAGTATCGGCCGCGCCACGCGCTGCGCATCCTCGAACAGACACAGGCGGCGTACGGGCACCTGCCGGTCGCCGCACTCCAGCACATCGCGCACCAGACGGGCGCCTGGTACAGCGAGCTGTACGGCATCGCCACCAGCTATCCCCACCTGCGCTTCGAGGCGCCCACGACGCATACGGTGGCCATCTGCCGCTGCGTCGCCTGCACGCTCTCGGGCGGCGGCCGGGTGCTGGCGGCGTTCGAGGAGCACCTGGGCACGAGCGTCGGGGGCGTGAGCCCGGACGGCGCCGTGCGCCTGCAGACCACCGACTGCCGCGGCGAGTCGGCCGGCACGCCCCGCGTGGTCGTGGACGGCAACCCGCTGCCGCGTGCCAGTGCCGCGGACGCGGCCACCATCGCCGCCGCCCTCCGGGCGACGGTCGCCCAGGGACGGCCCGCTTGATGGAGATCCTCACCGGCCGCCCCGGCTGGCCGTCCGTGCTGCTCGCGCGTACCACCACGCTCGCAGGTGACGCGACCCTGGAGGCCGCGGAGGCTGCCGGCGCGTGGGCCGCCTGGAAGCAGACCGTCGCTGGCGTCGCGCCGGACGCCCTGATCGGCCTCATCGAGCGATCCGGCCTGCGCGGGCGGGGCGGAGCGGGATTCCCGACCGGCCGCAAGTTTCGTGCCTGCGCAGGTGCGGCGCCAGGCCAGCGCTACGTCGTGGCGAACGGCTTCGAGGCGGATCCGGGCGCCCAGACCGACCGGCTGCTGATGGAGCGCGACCCGCACGCGGTCGTGGAAGGCGTTGCCCTCGCCGCGTATGCGGTGCGCGCGACGGAGGCGATCATCGTGGTCAACGGCGGCTACGGCACGGCGGCCGCCCGGTTGCGTGCGGTCGTGGACGCCGCGGAGGACGCGGGCTACCTGGGTGAGGGCGTGCTGGGTACGTCCGTACGCCTCTCGATCGAGGTCCGTGAGCTGTCGGGCTCGCTCGTGACGGGCGAGGAGACCGTCCTGCTGCGCGCCCTGGAGGATCGGCGTGCCCAGCCCGACCAGCGCCCGCCGTACCCGGCCGTCAAGGGCCTGTGGGGCAAGCCCACGGTCGTCAACAACGTGCAGACGCTCGCCGCGGTGCCCTGGATCGTCAGCAACGGCGCGGAGGCCTACGCCGCCATCGGCGACGCGGAGACCCCGGGCACGATGCTCGTGCAGCTGTCCGGGGCCGTGGGCCGGCCGGGCATCGTGGAGGTGCCCCTGGGCACGTCACTGCGTGACCTGCTGGACCTCGCGGGTGGCTCGACCGGCACGCTCAAGGCGCTGCTCGTGGGTGGTCCCACGGGCGGCTTCCTGCCGGCGGCGTCGCTGGACCTGCCGCTCACCTTCGGGTCACTCGCGGAGGCGGGTGCGCTGGTGGGTTCGGGCACGATCCTCGCGGTCGGCACGGAGACGAGCATCGTGGAGCTGGCCACGCTCCTGACACGCTACCTCTCGGACGAGTCGTGCGGCAAGACGATCCCCTGCCGCATCGGCATGCGCCGCATGGCGGAGCTCGGTGACGGCCTGTGCCGTGGTCTGTGTCGGCCCTCGGACCCGAAGCTGATGGCCGATCTCGCGGCGGACATCCGCGACGGCGCGTTGTGCGGCCTTGAGTCGGGCGGCGTCAACCCCCTGCTGTCCGGGATGCGATACTTCGGGAGCGAGTTCGACGCCGCCGTGGCGCCGGGCTCCGCGCAGGCCGCGACCGCACCCAGCCAGTCCGGCACGCACGGATGACCTTGCTCCAGATGCACCTTCACGGGGCGCGCCACGAGGGATCGCCGACGCCATGACCGACACGCTCCCCGCCAAGCCCGATACCGCGCTTGACGCCGCCGCTGAGCGCCTGCTCACCACGCAGAGCCCGCAGCGGCCGCTGGTCACGCCCGTCTTCAGCCTCGAGATCGACGGCCGTTCCTTGACGGGCCGCATGGGACAGACCCTGCTGGAGGTCTGCCGAGACAACGGCGTCGAGGTCCCCACCCTGTGCTACGAGCCGAAGCTGCCGGGCTTCGGTGCCTGCCGCATGTGTGTCGTGGAAGTGGAGGGAGAGGCCAGCCCGCCCATCTCCTGTTCCCGCGAGGCGGAGCCGGGCATGGTCGTCCAGACGCAGACGCCACGCCTGCGCCAGATCCGCAAGACCAACCTCGAGCTGATCTTCAGCGACCACAACGCCTACTGCCTGCCGCCGTGCCAGAACAAGTGCCCCTCCCACATCGACATCCCGGGCTTCCTCAAGGCGAACACCGAAGGCAACTTCGTGGAGTCGGCGCGCATCTTCAAGCGCACCATCCCCTTCCCCTCCGTGCTCGGCCGCGTGTGCCCCGCCCCGTGCGAGGAGCACTGTCGCCGGGATGAGGTGGAGGAGGCCATCGCGATCCGCGACAGCCATCGCTACGCGGGCGACCAGGTGCTCAAGGCCCAGGCGCTGGGGACCCGGGCGCCCGTGCCGTTCGACGTCCAACCGTCCTCCGGCAAGCGCGCCGCGGTCATCGGCTCCGGTCCCGCGGGCATGTCCGCCGCCTACTACCTCGCCATCGCGGGCCACGACGTGACCGTGTTCGAGCGTGACCCGGCCGCGGGCGGCATGCTGCGCTACGGCATCCCCCAGTACCGCCTGCCCAAGGTGGAGGTCCTGGAGGCCGAGTACCAGGGCGCCTGGGATCTGGGCGTGAAGCTGGTCACGAACGCGGAGCTGGGCAAGGATTTCACGATCGCGGACCTTCAGAACCAGGGTTTCGATTCCGTGGTCATCGCCATCGGCTGCTACGACACGAACAAACTGGGGATCCCGGGTGAGGACGCGGACGGCGTCCTCGACGGCCTGGAATACCTGCGCATCGCCACGCTGGGCCTGCCCTATCCGGGCCACGAGGGCAAGCGCGTCGTGGTCGTCGGCGGCGGCTTCACGTCCATGGACTGCTCCCGTACGTCGGTGCGCCAGGGCGCTGCGGAGGTCACGCTCGTCTATCGCCGCGACATGAAGGACATGCCGGCGGCGAACGAGGTCCACGAGATGATCGAGGAGGGCGCCCGGGCCATCTTCCAGGCGGCCCCGGTGCGCGTCGTCACGGATGCGTCCAACAAGGTCACGGGCATGGAGTTCCAGCGCATGGCGCTGGGCACCCCGGACGCGTCCGGTCGTCGTCGGCCGGAGCCGGTCGCCGGCACCGAGTTCATCATCGAGTGCGACCGGGTGCTGTTGGCCATCGGCCAGGGCCCGGACCTGACGTGGGCCGCGCGCGGCGCGGAGGGCGTTGGGGCCAACAAGCAGCGCCGCCTCGCCGCGGACGCGGTCACGTTCGCCACCGGCCGCAAGGGCGTGTTCGGCACGGGTGACGTGCGCACCGGTGCCGCGACCGTGGTCGCGTCGGTCGCGGAGGGCCGCCGGGCAGCGTACGCGGTGGACGCGTACCTCAAGGGCATGGACCTCGACGCCATCAAGACCCGTCAGACCCTCGCTGAGCCGCAGCCCGAGTTCCTGTCCATCGTGCCCTACACGAGTGAGATCAAGGAGCCCCGCATCCGGCTCAAGGCGATGCCCGCGGAGGCTCGCAACAAGAGCTATATCGAGTACGAGATCCCGTACACGCAGCAGGAGGCGATGGCGGAGTCCGCGCGCTGCCTCCAGTGCACGTGCGAGGCGATCGGCTACTGCGACCTGCGCCGCCAGGGCATCGAGTACGGCACCACGCTCAAGACGCTGGAGCCCGCCAGGACCGGCACGAGCTTCCGGTCGGTGTCCGAGAACCGGTTCACGGGCGTCAACCACGACTACATCCGGGACGACAGCCACGCCTTCATCCTGCGTGAGCCCTCCCGCTGCATCGACTGCGGCCGTTGTGCGAACGTGTGCAAGGAGGTGGTGGGCGCCGCCTGCTATGACTTCATGCGCACGGGCTTCGACACGCTCGTGACCACGCCCCTGGACATGTCTCTCAACACCACGCCCTGCGTCTCGTGCGGCCGGTGCGCGGAGACGTGTCCCACGGGCGCACTGATGCCCAAGCCGCGCGTCCTTGAGAAGTACGAGGTGGACGAGTCCCGCTGCATCCTGTGCGGCATCTGCGTGGACGCGTGCCCCTACGACGCGCTCCGCTGCGGGCCCGACTACGAGCTCGCCCACGAGAGCCGCGAAGAGCCCATGATCGACCTCATGGCGATCAGCTCCATCGAGCGCGACACGGAGCTCAGCGACGTCCGCCGCGAGCGTGACTGGCTGGCCCGCGCCCAGGCTTCAGGCCGGGACGTGCCGGCGGGTCGGCTTCTGCCGATGCTGCCGCCCGGCGCCGCGAACGGCGCTCCCGGCAACGGCCACGGGCCCCGTGCGGGCGATGGCGGCACCCACGCCCACGCCAAGTAGCCGCCGAGCCACATGAGCCTTCCCGAGACGATCCCGTATGTGAACTGGCGCTGGGACGACCTGGTCTTCCTGGCGCTCGCCGGCGTGATGCTGGGCGGCGCGCTGATGGTCGTGCTCAGCCGGAACATCATCCGGTCGGGCCTGTTCATGGTGCTCTCGTTCCTGGGCCTCGCGGGCATCTACGCGCTCATGGGCGCGACGCTCGTGGCCGCCGCGCAGGTGCTCGTCTACATCGGCGCCATCAGCGTCCTGATCCTGTTCGCGGTCATGCTCACGCAATCCAAGGACGGTCCAGCTCGGCTCGTCTTCCACCACCAGGCATGGGCCGCGGCCATCGCCTCGGTCGTGATCGGTGCCCTGTTCGTGATGGCCATCCTGTTCACGACCTGGCCGCTCGCGGTGCCCGCCCCCATCGAGCAGAGCGCGAAAGAGATCGCGACACTCATCTTCACGGACAACGTCTTCGCGTTCGAGGTGGTGAGCCTGCTGCTGCTGGCCGCGGTCGTTGGCGGCATCTACCTGGCGCGCCGTGATCCGGGGCCGGACGAGTCCACCGCGGGCACGCTGTCCGGCCTCTCGGAGGAGCCGTGAGCCACTCGCTCGACGCCTACCTGCTGCTGGCGGCCGGACTGTTCTCGATCGGCACGTTCGGGTTCCTGGCCAAGCGCAACGCGATCGCGATGCTGATGTCCATCGAGCTGATGCTCAACGCGGTCGTGCTGGCCATCCTCGCGTTCGGTGCCTTCACCCCCTCCCTGGGTGCCCAGGGGTCCGTCATCGCGCTGTTCGTGATGGCTGTCGCGGCCGCTGAGGTGACCGTCGGCCTGGCCATCGTCATCGCCATCTACCGGAACCGCAGGACGCCGCTCGTGGACGAGTACGCGTCGATGCGCGAGTAGGCGGCCGCGCATGGGACGGGTGAGCGGGGGCTACACGTGACGTTCTTCGCCGAGGCCGCCGAGGGGCCGGCTCACGGGCCTGCTGCTGCTGGCAGCACGGAGCAGCTGCTGATCATGCTGCTGCTGGTGCTGCCCATCACGGGATTCGCGCTGACCGCCCTGGTCGGACGCCGGCTGGGCGACAAGGGCTGGCTGATCGCCGTGCCCATCGTGATCGCCACGTGGCTGGTCGCGATGTACCTGGTCTACCAGCAGCTGTTCGCGCAGGCGTACGGCGATGCGGGCATCACGTTCACGCTCTACCAGTGGATCCCCGCGGGCGAGTTCCACATCGACATGAACTTCCTGCTGGACGGCCTGACCGCCGTGATGCTCATCGTGGTGTGCACCATCGGCATGCTGGTCCACATCTACTCCATCGGCTACATGGCGCACGACCCGAGCAAGTGGCGCTTTTTCGCCTACCTCAACCTGTTCATGTTCTCGATGCTGCTGCTCGTCCTCGCGGCGAACTACCTGGTGGTGTTTGCGGCCTGGGAGCTCGTGGGTCTGTCCTCGTACCTGCTCATCGGCTTCTGGTACCACAAGCGCTCGGCCGCGCTGGCCAACAAGAAGGCGTTCCTGACCAACCGCGTCGGCGACTTCGGCTTCGCGCTGGGCATCATGGCCATCTGGACCACCATCGGGACCGTCAACTTCACGGAGGTGTTCGACCTTCTGCCGGCAAAGCTCCTGGGCGGTGAGATCCAAGGCTGGATGATGGTCGGCATCTGCCTGCTGCTGTTCATGGGCGCGATGGGCAAGAGCGCCCAGTTCCCGCTCCACGTCTGGCTGCCGGACGCGATGGAGGGCCCCACCCCGGTCTCCGCGCTCATCCACGCGGCCACGATGGTCAACGCCGGCGTCTACCTCATCGCCCGCTCCTCGCCCATCATGGCCTACGCGCCTGAGGCGATGATGATCGTGGCCATCATCGGCACGTTCACGGCCATCTTCGCGGCGTCCATCGCGCTGACCCAGAACGACATCAAGCGCGTGCTCGCCTACTCCACGCTGTCCCAGCTGGGCTACATGTTCCTGGCCCTGGGCGTGGGGGCCTGGATCCCGGCGATCTTCCACCTGATCACCCACGGCTTCTTCAAGGGCCTGCTGTTCCTCGGCTCCGGCTCCGTGATCCATGCGGTCCACGAGGAGCAGGACATGAACAAGATGGGCGGGTTGCGCAAGAAGATCCCCATCACCTACTGGACCATGCTCATCGGCACCATCGCCATCGCGGGCATCCCGCCCCTCGCGGGCTTCTTCTCCAAGGACGAGATCCTGGGCGAGACGTTCAAGTTCGCGGAGTACGAATCCATCTACTACGTGTTCTTCGGGGTGGGCCTGATCGTCGCGGGCATGACCGCGTTCTACATGTTCCGGCTGATGGCCAAGACGTTCTACGGCAAGAGCCGGGTCGATCCACAGGTGGAGCCGAAGATCCACGAGTCGCCTCGGAGCATGACCGTGCCCCTGATCCTGCTGGCCATCCCGTCAGCGCTCATCGGCCTGTACCTGGGCCTGCCCTTCGGCGACAACACCATCCACCACTGGCTGGCGCCCGTCTTCCACTCCGCGGAGGAGACCATGGGTCGGACGCTGCCGGAGTTCTCCTTCCTGGGGCTCGACGGCGCGCTCATCATCCTCGCGGTCGCGGTCGCCTCGGTGGGCATCGTTCTCGCGCTGCGCCTGTTCGGTTTCCTGGGCCGCGACGGCGACCCCGAGCAGGTGCGATCGCTCACGCAGCGCCTGCCGGCCGGACCGGCTCTCTACAAGGGCTCGGTCAACAAGTGGTACGTCGATGACCTCAACGACCTGCTGTTCGTGCGCATCGGCGGCCGCATCGCGGACAGCCTCGCCTGGTTCGACCGGGCCATCGTGGACGGCGTGGTCAACGGCACCGCGACCGTGACGCAGGACGCCGGCAGCCGCATCCGCCAGATCCAGACCGGACGCGTCCAGAACTACGCCCTGGGCATCGCCGTGGGCCTGATCGTCATCGCCATCGCCGTGATGTTCATGGTCAGCCGCTGATGATCGGGCTCGCCGGCATCCCCATCCTGAGCCTGATCATCCTCACGCCCCTCGTGGGCGCGCTGCTGCTGGCGTTCATCCCGGGGCAGAACCTGCGCGCCATCCGCTGGACGGCACTGGGCATCGCGCTGGTCGCGTTCGTGCTGTCGCTGGTGGCCGTCCTCGGCTTCGATGCCAGCCAGCCGGTGCAGCCGGACGGCAGCATCTACCAGTTCGCGGAGCAGCAGCCCTGGATCCCGTTCTTCGGCATCAACTACCAGCTGGGCATGGACGGCATCAGCCTGCTGCTGGTGGTGCTCACGACGACGCTGACGTGGATCTCCATCCTGGCCAGCTTCACGCCCGTCCAGAGCCGCGTGAAGGAGTACATGATCTCCTTCCTCGTGCTCGAGGTGGGCATGCTGGGCGTGTTCCTGGCCCTGGACATGTTCCTGTTCTACATCTTCTGGGAGATCGTCCTGGTCCCGATGTACCTGATCATCGGCATCTGGGGCGGCGCGAACCGCATCTACGCGACGATCAAGTTCGTGCTCTACACGCTGGTCGGCTCGCTACTGATGCTCGTCGCGATCCTGGCCACCGCGTTCAGCTACCAGGCCGCCACCGGCAGCTGGGACAACGCCTTCAACATCCAGAAGCTGGTCGAGGCGGGCTTCGACCCCACCCTCCAGTTCTGGGCGTTCCTGGCCTTCTTCCTCGCCTTCGCCATCAAGGTCCCGATGTTCCCGTTCCACACGTGGCTGCCTGACGCGCACGTGGAGGCACCCACGGCCGGATCGGTGATCCTCGCGGGCGTGCTGCTCAAGCTCGGCGGCTACGGCTTCCTGCGCTTCGCGCTGCCGCTGTTCCCGGACGCAGCGCGCGACCTGGGGCCGTTGATCGTGGTTCTGAGCCTCATCGCGATCATCTACGGCGCCATCGTGGCCATCGTGCAGCCGGATCTCAAGAAATTGGTCGCCTACTCATCGGTCAGCCACATGGGCTTCGTGACCCTGGGCATCTTCGTGTTCCAGGAACAGGGGATGCAGGGCGCGATCATGCAGATGATCAACCACGGCATCATCACGGGCGCGCTGTTCCTCTGCGTGGGCGTCATCTACGAGCGCACGCACGACCGGACCATCGCCAAGATGGGCGGCCTCGCGTCGCGGACCCCGGTGTACGCGGCCGTGTTCGGCTTCTTCATGATGGCCAGCATCGGCCTGCCGGGCCTCGCAGGCTTCGTGGGCGAGTTCCTCGTGTTCCTGGGCACGTTCGCCGTGTCTCCCGTGGCGGCGGCCATCGCGGTGCTGGTCATCATCTTCGGGGCGGTGTACCTGCTCTGGATGTTCCAGCGCGTGATCTTCGGTGAGGTCAGCGACTTCCTGAAGGGCCTGGGCCATCACCTGACCGACATGACACCGGTGGAGGTCCTGACGCTTGCGCCCCTGGCGGCGCTGACGCTGATCATCGGCATCTACCCGGCACTGGTGCTCGATTTCATCCAGGTACCGGTCGACGTGATCCTTGACCAGCTCCAGGCTGGCGCCAGCGTGGGGTTGCTGAAGTGACGGCCAACGAGTGGCTCGCGATCGCGCCGTTCCTGATCGTCTCGGGTCTGGCCATCGGCATCGTCATCATCGACCTGATCTGGCCCCGCCGAAAGGGGCTGGTCATGGTCGCCGCCGTGGTCGGCCTGCTTGCGGCGATGGCCGTGACGGTCGCGGCGGGCCCGCTGCCGGGTGGCGGCTCACTACCGGCGTCCGGCCAGGCCGTGTTCGGTGGTGTCTACGTGCGCGACCAGCTGACGGTCTTCCTGGACCTGCTGTTCATGTCCATCGCGCTGCTCACCATCATGTTCGCGCCGGACTACCTGGAGCCTCGTGGGCTGCCCATCGCGGAGTTCACGGCCACGCTCCTGTTCGCGATCAGCGGCGCGATGTTGCTGGGCGCGGGCCGCGACCTGCTGATCCTGTTCCTGGGCCTGGAGCTGCTCGTGCTGCCGGGCTACATGCTGGCGGGGTTCGCCAAGCGTGATGGGCTCTCGGTCGAGGGCGCCATCAAGTACTTCCTGCTGGGTTCATTCTCGAGCGCCATCCTGCTGTTCGGCCTGGCGTTCGTGTTCGGGTACACGGGCACCACGAACGTGTCGGAGATCGGCCAGCACCTGGGCAACATCGCGGGCGGCTTCGAGCCACTGCCGGTCGCACTGGGCCTGGGACTCGCCCTGATCACGGCGGGTGCCGGCTTCAAGATCGCCGCCGTGCCCTTCCATTACTGGACGCCGGACGCTTACCAGGGCTCCCCCACGCCCGTCACCGGCTACCTCTCGGTGGGGCCGAAGGTGGCCGCATTCGCGCTGGCGCTGCGACTGTTCGTGGAGATGCTTGGGCCGCTCGCGGATGACTGGTGGGTGCTCGTGGCGGTGCTCGCGGTGCTCACCATGACCCTCGGCAACCTGGCCGCGCTGGGCCAGGACAACATCAAGCGGATGCTGGCGTACAGCTCCATCGCGCACACCGGCTACATCATGGTCGGCCTGGCCGTCTACGGCGGCACGACCAGCACGGAGGTGCAGGACACGGCCATCCAGGGCGTGCTGTTCTACCTCGCGGCCTACTCGTTCATGAACCTGGGCGCGTTCGCCTGCGTCGCGGCGCTCCAGCGTCGGCCGGGTGTCACGAGCCAGGTCTCCACCTTTGCGGGTCTGGGCGTGCGCGCGCCCCTGCTGGGGGTCGCGATGACCCTGTTCATGCTGTCCCTCATCGGTATCCCGCCCACGGCCGGCTTCTTCGGCAAGATGCTCATCGTGGTGTCCGCGGTGGAAGGCGGCGGCTGGTTCGTGCTCCTGGCCGTGATCCTCATGATCAACGCCACCGCCGCGGCCTTCTACTACCTGCGGGTCGTGGTCACGATGTACATGCGCCCAGCGCCCGGGTCCGCGAAGCCGGTCACGTTCGGTGGCTGGACCAAGGCCGGGCTGGTCATCGCGGCGACCGCCGTCGTGGTCATCGGCCTGGTGCCCCCGATCACCCAGGGGATGCTGGACTGGACGATGCAGGCGGCGCGCACGCTCATCGGCGCGTAGCCCGCGGCTCACGCGGCCGGCAACGGCCTCGGCAGACAGCAGGACGGGGCGCCCGGCCAGGCCGGACGCCCCGTTGGACGTTGCGGGAGCGGGCCCGTCAGGGCGCCGAGCTGGGGAGCGGGATGGCGGGCGCCTCGCCCGTCTGGAACAGGCTCGATGCGTAGATGATCACGGGCTCGGAGCCGTTGTTGGCGCCGTAGTGGGACAGCCCGGGGTTCTCGATGACGGTGTCGCCCGCATCGAGGACCAGCGTCGCGCCCGTCGCCGCGGTCTCCGTCGATCCATCCGCGCGCAGGATGGTGACGTCGCCCTCGATGACGTCGTACGTCAACCGGCCGCTCACGATGCGCGCCACCTGGAAGCCTGGGTGGACATGCGGGACGAGCGCCTCACCAGGGGGGATGGTGTAGTGCCAGAGGGAGAGCGTGTCGCCCTCAGCGGTGGTCGGGACGACCTCGCCCAGCAGGGTGCGGACGATGCCGCCCGCGGCGGCGGGGCCGGGCGATGCGATGGCGTGGTGGGTGGGGCCACCGCGCATGGGGCGGAGCGGCATCCCGCGCCGCGTCCCGACGAGGTTGAAGGTGTGACGCCAGCTGCCGTCCTCGAGGTGCTCGGTCTGGGCCCAGCCGGTCGCCCCGGCATAGGCACCGGAGCCACCGGTGATCGGCCGCTCGATGGTCGTGTCCGCCGCGATGGTGCCGCCGGCCCGGGGGTAGTAGGCGGAACCCTGGACGACGATCTGGTCCGCGTTGTCGTCGAAGGAGAACACCAGGACGCTGATCCGGATCTCGTCACCCGCGTTGGGAGTATCGATGCCGACGGTCGTCAGGGTCGAATCCAGGCGGCCGATCGCGTCGCTGCCGGTCTCATCGGCGACCGGGATCGTGGTCACGCGCAGGTCACCCAGCTGGTGGCCGTCGGACGCGGGGTTGGCGAGCGTGATCGTGACCGCCTCGTGCGTGACCGTGAGGCTGGAGCCTCCAGGGCCGTTGCCGCGAGCGATGGTGGCGGGCGCCAGGGTGACGAGCGCCAGGACGACGACGGCGATGATCGCCAGCAGCCGCGAGGTGGATGGACGGTGTTGGTGCATCTGGTCTCCTTCCCGCGTGGGCGGGTCGCTTGGGAGGCGCGTCAGGCAGGCTCTGGGCCGGGACATGGGAGTCGGTCGCGCCCGAAGACATGATGCGATGCCGTGGGCCCGGTTGCCAGTGGGCCCGGTCGTCCCGGTCGACGGACCCTTCCGACCCATCGCGATCCTCCGGTCAGTCGGGCGTGGTCGATGCGGCGATCCGGCGGGCGAGGCCGGACAGGAAGGACGCCACGTCCCCGGGGCCTGCCAGGACCAGGTCCGCGTGGGGCGCCACATGCGGCAGCACGTCAGGGTGGGCGGCCACGGCGATGGCGAGGCCGTCGAGCTCACCGGCGCCGCGCGCCGCGCGCAGGACCCCGAAGGCATGCGTGTCGTGACGGTCGTCGCCAAGCATGAATGCCACTGCGGGCCGATGCTCGTCGATGAGCGCGCGCATCGACTCACCCTTCGCCGGGGCGCCGGGCGGACGCAGCTCAAGGGCGCGACGACCCGGGAACCAGACCATCTGACGGTCGGTGTCCGTGGCATCCACGATAGCGGCCACGTGCGCCGCCGCCCGGGCGATGTCCGGCGCGCTGCGGTAGTGGAACGCCACCGCCGGAAGCTTGCGCTCCACCACCATCCACGACTCCGGGATGTCGCGCTCCACGTTCGCTGCGAGCCGCTCGGCGAGGTCCATGAAGTGCGGCGGCAAAGGTGCCCTCTCGATCGTCAGGGTCTCGGCCCGGGCACGGCGCGGCAGGTGTCCCCGCTCCACGCCATGATTGCCCATGTAGGTGGCACCGCCGATGCGCACGCGCCCCACAAGGTCGGACGCCGTCCGGCCGGAGATGAGCGCCACGTGGACACCCGGCGCCACGGCGAGGTCGCGGAGCGCCCTTCTTGCGAGTGGCAGGATGCTGGCGCCCCACGGGTCCATCACCAGGTAGGCGAGCGTGCCATCGAAGTCGGAGGCGACCAGGACGGGTCGGCGGGCGAGCATGGGTGTGGCGAGAGCGAGCGCGTCGGCCGCGGATCGCAGCGGGTGGCCGGCGATGCTGACCTGATCGCGTCGGCGTGGCATGCCGCCGAGTGTACTGGCCGGTCAGGGCCGGGCCGGCTGCGGCGTGGGTGTGCGGTAGCATCGGCAGTCTCACATGCGTGCCCTCACCCGCCGGCTCGACCAGGTCTTGCCGGCTCTGCTCATCGCGGCTGCCGTGACCCTGCTGACCGCGGGGCTGCTGGGCTACGTGGGCCCAGGCGCGTTCGGAGGGCCGGGTGGCGCGACCCCGCCGCCCGCGGCGACCGACGTCGTTCGGGTCGCCGGGTCGCCCGACCTCCGCGCGACACCCGTTCCGACGCCACCCCCGACACCCGCGCCACCGACACCACTTGCCGTGATCGCATCACTGCGCCCACAGTCGCCCAGCCCGAGCCCATCGCCCAGTCCATCGCCGACGCCGTCGCCCAGTCCCAGTCCATCGCCGTCGCCCAGCCCGTCGCCCAGCCCTTCTCCGTCGCCCAGCCCTTCTCCGTCGCCCAGCCCTTCTCAGTCGCCCAGCCCGAGCCCGACACCGCGTCCGTCGCCCAGCCCAAGCCCGACGCCGCGTCCGTCGCCCAGCCCGAGCCCGTCGCCGTCG
>Ga0105047_10004725_pt1 | contig 23639 bp, 22 predicted proteins | sample MAT04_FD_78384 | JGI IMG/M metagenome (GOLD analysis project Ga0105047, IMG submission 78384) | Freshwater microbial communities from Lake Fryxell liftoff mats and glacier meltwater in Antarctica - MAT-04 (megahit assembly) | ecosystem: Environmental > Aquatic > Freshwater > Ice > Liftoff... | reverse complement strand
TCGCGCAGCCGTGGGAACTCTTCATCGAACCGACCGATGTCTGACCGGACCCCGCACATCGAACCCACGCGGAGTGTCACTGGTTCGCTCGGGCCGGAATACTTCGATCGCCTTTACGCGCAGAGCGGCGATCCGTGGGACTTTGCATCCAGCCCCTACGAAGCCGCGAAATACGCCGCCACGCTCGCGGCGTTACCGCACCCGCGCTATTCCTACGCCCTCGAACTCGGCTGCTCCATCGGCGTCTTCACGCCCCTACTCGCCCTGCGCTGCGAGCGCCTGCTAGCCACCGATGTCTCGGAGGCGGCGCTGTCCCAAGCGCGCACCCGCTGCGCCGATCTTCCCCAAGTCGTTTTCGAGCGGCGCGATCTCACCACCGATTTCCCCGCCGGCCGCTTCGATCTCATTCTCGTCTCCGAGGTCGGCTACTATTTTTCCCAGCCAGATCTCCAAGTCCTGCGCGCAAACATCGCCGCCGCGTTGGCCTCCGGCGGCGATCTTTTGCTCGTCCACTACACCGGCGAAACGAACTATCCGCTCACCGCCGCCGCCGTGCATGAAACCTTCCTCGCATGGGTGGGCCGCGACTGGAAACGGGCGGCAGAGCAGCGCACGAATAGTTACCGCCTCGACCTGCTGACGAGGCTCGACGGCTAGCCAGTGCGGTAGGGATGAGCACTGATTGATCGCTCGGGCCGGCGAGAAGATGAGCGCACCCGCGCTCCGAAGTGCGAAGTAAAAGCATGAAAACCTCAAACTCCATGCGCCGTCCATCCAATCACTCCGAAGACGCGATCATCGTCCCCGCCATCCTCTGGTGGATGGGTGTGCCGCTTTCGCTTGTGTTGATTCTTTGGCTGGTCTTTTAAGCGCTGACTCGCCCAAATTTCCGCGGGCAGTGCCCGCTCCTAGTCCGATACCTCGGCTAGAATCGCCTTCAATTCGGACACCTTGAACGGCTTGAGCAGGTGATGTCGGTAGCCAACCGACCGGCTTCGGGCGCTGTCGGCGTTCATGCCGAAACCGCTCATCGCGATGGCGAAGACCTCCTTCGGTGAATCGAGTCGTTGTAGCAGTTCCCAGCCGTTGCCGTCGGGCAAGCCGATGTCGCTGATCAGGACTTGGCAGTCGGACGAGGGGAATAGTTCGACCGCCTCGCCGAGCGTGCGCGCGGTGAAGACCACATGGCCGAGCTGCTCAAGATACAGTTTGAGCCACTTTAGGGTGTCGTGATGATTTTCGACGACGAAGATTCGGTAACTGGATGAGTCGCTCATTCGGGGGTTTCCGCAGCCGGGTCCAATAACGGAATTTTGACGGTGAAGATCGTGCCTTGGCCGCGGCCCTGGCTGGACGCAGAGATCGAGCCTCCGTGAGCATCCACCGTGGCTTTGGAAATCGCCAGCCCCAGGCCAAGGCCACCAAACTCCCGGGTAATCGTGACATCTCCCTGGCGGAATGCCTCGAAGATATTCGCCAAGGCCGTCGGGTCGATGCCGCAGCCGGTATCGGAGACCTCGACCACGATGCAGCCGGCCTCGTTGCGGGTCGCGATGCGCAGCGTCCCATCCGCCGGGGTGAATTTGGCGGCGTTTTTCAGCAAGTTCCAAAAGACCTGCTGGAGGCGGGCCGGGTCGCCGCGGACGGTGCTTGGTGCGGCGGCGAGTTCGACGGTGAGAGTTTGGGTTTTGGCGGCGATCTCCGGGCGCGTGATTTCCACGGCGGCGCGAATTGCTTCGTGCAGGTCGAGCGGCGCGCGCGCCATCTCCAGCTTGCCGTGGGAGATGCGGGAAACGTCGAGGAGGTCGTCGATGAAATGAGCTTCGAGTTCGACGTTGCGACGGATCGTTTCCAGACCGTCGCGGGCGAGCGGCGAGAGATCGTCGCCATCGAGCAACATGTCGCAGATCATGAGCGCGGGGGTGAGCGGGGTGCGCAGTTCATGCGAGAGCACGGCGAGGAAATGATCCTTCGCCTTGCCGGCGGCCACGGCTTCGGCGCGAGTGCATTCGTTGTCCTGCAACGCCTCCAGCAAGTCTTGCCGACTTTTCTCCAGGGCCATCCGGCCCTCACGCTCCGCCGTTTTGTCGCGAAAGATTTTCACCAAGCCGACGGGCTGGCCGGCACTGTCGTGCATCGCCATCATCACCCCGCTGCCCCAAAAACGGCTGCCATCTTTGCGCAGATGCCAGCGTTCATTCGTCGCGCTGCCGGTGGCAATCGCGGTGCTCGATTCGGCTTCCGGCGCGTGGGCGGCGCGGTCTTCCGGGGTGAAGATCACGTCCGCGGGCTGGCCGATTATCTCCGCCTCAGCGTAGCCCAGGATGCGCTCGGCGCCGGTATTCCAAGTCGTGACGCGACGTTCCAGGTCGGTGGAAACGATGGCGTATTCGCGCGCATTTCCGAGCACGAGGCGCAGGCGTTCCTCGGATTCGCGCAGGGCGATTTCCGCGGCGCGCCGTTCGGTAATATCGATGAACGAAATCACGACTCCGGCGATGTGATCTTCCTTCGAGCGGTAAGGCAGCAGCCGCGAGAGGAACCAGCGGCCGGTGCCATCGGCGATTTCGCGCTCGCGCGGAATGAGCGATCGGAGCACCCGTTTGGCGTCGTCTTTGATGTCGGGATAGTCGAGCTGGTGCCGGAGATCGCTCAGCGGGCGGCCGATGTCGCCGGGGATGAGATGGAAAAGCTCCACGGCGGCCGGCGTGTAGCGGGTGATGGACAGGTCGCGATCGAGAAAGACGATGGCCAGCTCGGTTGCCGCCATGAGGTTTTGCAGGTCGCTGTTCGATTGGCTCAGCTCGTCCACTTTGCCCTTCATGTCCTGATTCACCGTCGTCAGTTCCTCGTTGATGGAGTGTAGTGCTTCACGCCCGGTCTCCAGTTCCTCCGTGGCGGAATGCAGCTCTTCGTTGCTCGCCTTCAGCTCCTCCGCTCCGGCCTCGTATTGCTCGACGGTATCGCGCAGCCGGGTTTTCAAATGCTCGACTTCCCGCTCCAGGTGCCGCGCTGCGGGCTCTGCCTCCAGCCGGAGAGCTTCCGCTTCAGGGCTGCCGGCCGAGTCGCGAGGCGAGAAGACGACGAGCAGAAAATCGGGGGCAATTTCCTGCGCGGGCGCGACCCGGAGATCGACGGCGATCCGCCCCGTCTCGGTCTCCATCGGCACGCGGAAGACCTCGACTTCCGTGTCCGTCTGGGCCGCGCGGAAGAGCGCGGCGCGCAGTTCCACGCGCAGCGACGGGTGGACGACTTTGAGCAGATTCACGCTCGGCTCGCCGCCCGCGATGCGCAGGAAGCGGCCCGCATTTTCCGAGACGTGCGCCATATTGTAGTCGCGATCGACGATGACGGAGGGCGGAGCAAAACGCTCGATGAGCCGGAAATGCATTTCTTCCCAGGAGGCGCGCGGCGGGACGCCGGAATCGCTTTCGCCCAAGGTGGCCGGACCGGCGGCCTGGCCCGCCCCGTGGACGACGGGCCCACTCCGTGTCCGCTCCCGCGCCTCGAAAGCGCGGTGGAGCGTCGTTTTACCAATGGGCAAAGGCAGTGCGCCGCGCGCCGATGGCCGCTGGGCATAGAGGCGATGTTTGGCGTCGAGCAGGGTGAAGAGCGGCGATCCGTCATCCATCGTCTCGGAGCTGCCGGGAAACAGCCGCGCACCGGACCGCAGCGCGAAGTGGAAAACTTGGAATGCCCGCCTCTGCGCGGCGCGGTCGAGGTAGATCAGGAGATTCCGGCAGGACACGAGGTCGAGGCGCGAAAACGGCGAGTCCTTCAACAGGTCGTGGACGGCAAAGAGGACGCGTTCCCGCAGCTCCCGGCGGACGCGGAAGCCGGTCAGTTCCTTGTCGAAGAAACGGCGCAGGCGATCTTCGGACACATCGGCCGAGATCGTGAGCGGATAGAGAGCGGCCCGCGCGGCGCTGCTGACTGCTTCGTCCAAATCCGTGGCGAAAACCTGAATCGACGGAGGCGACTCCAGCAGCGCGGCGTGTTCGGACAGCAGCATCGCGATGGAATATGCCTCCTCGCCGGTGGCACACGCGGCGACCCACACCCGGACGACATCCGCGGTTCCCTTGCCGGCAAAAAGCTCTGGGATCTGCGCGGCCAGCGCGACGAAGGCTTCACGGTCGCGGAAGAAATTCGTGACGCTGATCAGCAGGTCGCGATGGAGCGCGGCGGTGTCGCCGGGATGCGTGCGCAGAAAGTCGAGGTAGCCGGGCAGGTCATGGACGCCGTTGACCTGCATCCGGCGCGCGAGCCGACGGAGGATCGTCGCGCGCTTGTAGCAAGTGAAGTCGCGCCCCGTCTGGGAGCGCAAAAAGGTGAGCACTTCCCGCAGCGCCTTCTCCATCCGACGATCGCCGGCGGCAGCAAGCCGTCTTCACGGCGACCGAGCGCGAGCAAAGTGACATCGGTCAGGCCATGCACGACACTGTCTGCCAAACACTCGGCGGCGCGGTGCTCATGGCCAGCGTGCTGGCCACCCGGCTGAAAGAGGGGGACTCGATTGCGGCAGCCGACATGGATTCGCTCGCAGAAAGGCTCGACCGCGCGCTCGATCAATCGCGCGCGATTTCCCATCGTCTCCAGCCGGTCTTTCCTGGCGCGGATGGACTCATGACTGCGCTCGCCAGATTAGCTGAACAAACGTCTCAGACCACGCCGTGCGCCTTTCAATGCGAGGACGCCATCCTGCTGGAAAATCCCGAAGCCGCCCTCCTGCTTTATCGGGTCGCGCAGGAGGCCGTGAAGAACGCGCTCGCTCACGCCAACGCGACGCAAATCAAGATCTCGCTCGTGGACCCGGATGGAGTCATCGCTGTGAGTGTGCAGGACGACGGATGCGGTTTTGCGGCGCGCCTCCCCGGCGAGCGGATCGGCGGCGGTGAAATCATGCGCTGCCGCGCCGAAGCAGCGGGCGGAACGTTCGCGAGCGATTCCGCTTCCGGCCAGGGAACGACCGTCACGTGCTCCGTCCCCAAGCAGCACGCTCACGATCAGTCGGAGTCGCCTCGTCCGGCCCCCGCGGTTTAGCGCATTCGTTTCCTCCGTGAAGGCGCACGCGGCATAATCCGAGCGACCGGATGTCGCGGCTTGTGCGATGGACGAATGAGCCTTCCAGTTCCCAATTTCATGCCCGCCAACTTGCCCAAACCGCCCGTCGAAACGGTCCCCGCTTCACCGAAGACGGTGTTGTTGGTCGATGATCATCCCGTGTTTCGGCAGGGCCTGAAATTTGTCGTCGGTCAAGACCCGGAATTCATTGTCTGCGGCGAGGCCGACAGCGCTCCGACGGCGATGACCGAGTTTCGCAAATTGCAGCCCGCCTTGGTCGTCCTGGACGTTTCGATGCCCGGGATCAACGGCATTGAGCTGATCAAGATGATCCTCGCCGAGGCCCCGAAGACCCCCATCCTCGTCGTGTCGATGCACGATGAAACGCTCTACGCGTTACGCTCGCTGAAAGCGGGAGCCCGCGGCTACGTGATGAAAGCGGAAGCCATGACGTCGGTCGCCGCCGCGTTGCGGCGCATCGCCTCAGGCAAGACCTACGTCAGCGCGAGTTTCGGCGAACAACTGATCTTCAAAGCCATTCAATCCATCAACGAGGGCATGGGTTCGCCGGTGGACGTGCTGTCGGATCGAGAACTGGAGGTGCTCGAAAAGCTGGGCAAGGGGTTGAGCACCCGCGCGATCGCGGAGGAAATGCATCTCAGCCCGAAGACCATCGAGACCCACCGCGCGCACATTAAAGAAAAGCTGATGTTTAAGGACGGCACTGCGATGGCGCGCTTCGCGGTGGATTGGGTGACCAATGCGCAGGCCGAAGGTCCAAGCGAGCGTGCCGGACTCTAGTCCGGCAAAGTGGTCAGGTGCATCCTGAGTCCTCTTTGAGGGGGAGCTACGGATGGCGCTTCGCTCGGAGCGAACGAACCTGTCCACATGTCTAACCTCCCTCCCTCCGAAGTACAGATTTCCGAACACGCACGTCAACTCTGGGAAGAAGAAGGGCAGCCCGAGGGCAAGGCCGAAGAACACTGGGCGCGAGCGCAGGAGCAGCTCCGCAACGCCCCGCAAAACACCGACTCGACACCGGAGACGGTTGCGTAGTCCGCAATGCGGCTGGCCCTTTCACAAAGCAAATGACGAATGTGCGGACGCGGATCGCTGAGACGCCCCCGGGAACCAGACGCGACCCGGTTTGCGAAGCGATCGAGGCCTTGCTCCACGACTTGCAAACGCAGAGCCAGTTGCCGCTGCTGAAGATGGTGAGCGAGCACTCGGTGGTTCTGAGTCTGGGCGACATCAGAGCCGAGGGAATCAACGACGACATCGCCCTGGTGCGCTTGGCCTCGGCCATGATGGACGACGAAAGATATTCCGGCCTCCTGATCAAGGTGTTGCGCGATCCGATGCAAACTGCCGCCGCGGCAGAGCCCTCCCAAGTCGTCGCTCCATCCCGGGCCAAGTAGCGCCGAGAGTTCGTGAAAAAGAGAACCCCGCACACCGGAGGCGTGCGGGGTTCAAATGGACGGCGGTGCGTCGGCTGATTATGCCTTGGGCGCGCTCGCCTCCCGAACCGTGCTGATGTCTTCGGCGCCTTCGGCTTCAAAGATCTCTTCGGCCCGGTCGAGCTGTTCGCTGGTATTTCCGTGCGCGGACACGAGGTAGTTGCCCTTGCGGAGCTTCTCATCGTAGCGCTTCGCTTCGATCTCCGGAATTCCGAGACCGATCAGCCCTCCGACGATGCCGCCAGTGGTGGCTCCGAGGGCAGCTCCGCTGAGCGCCGCCATGATCGGGCCGGCCGCGATGAATGGGCCAACGCCCGGAATGGCGAGGGCGCCGCTGCCCGCGAGGAGGCCGAGCGCGCCCCCGGCGACGCCGCCGGGGGTGACGCCCGCGGTAACACCTTCGGAGGCTTTGCTCGACTTGACGTGACCGAAGTCGCCGGTGCTCGAAGTATCGGGAAGCAAGACCGAGATTTCAGAAGCGGCGAAGCCTTGGGCCTGAAGCCGGTCCGCGATGCGTTCGGCCTGACCTTGAGTAGTTGCGATGCAGAATACGGATTTTGCCATGGGGAAATGGAGTTGGTTGTTGGGTTTTACTTGGCTGCCTTGACTTCGAGTTGGTTATCCACCTTCGCGTCGCCCGCAGCCGTCTTGGCGAGCGCCTCGATTTTCATCTTTTCTTCGGCACTATTCACCGGGCCGCGGAGCGTGACCTGACCGCCCGCCGTGATGATCTTCACGTTCTTGGCCGTCATCGTGAGCGACTGATCTTTGACCAGCCGAGGGACTGCTCGACGCTGAGGCCAAGCAATTGAATCGTGCTCTGCAGATCGCACATGAAGGCTTGAGCGCCTTGGTAAGTGTCCGGAATCTCTCGGTCAGCGCCGGAGATCAAGTGTGCAGCTTGGCCGTATCTCGGCTCGGCATCTTCGAGCAATACCCGGATCGCCTCCAGAAACTCGCCGATGTTGCGCAGCGCGGACGTCTGCAACTCACCCCGGCTGATGCAGCGTTCCCGCAAACACCCCAGCGGATCAATCCAACACGCCGGAGGATCTGAAAATCACCCAGGCCATTCGTTGGGACGGACCACGCGAAGGCCGCTGGCTCGACCCGCACAATGCGCGCCCGAACTACCACTACATCCTCACGCGCTCGCTCGCGTGCCTGCTCCCGCGCCTCGCGGAGGACGATCCCGATCACGAGCCGATCGCCCGCGCGCTGCGCCGCGCCTTGCTCGCGTGGAATCCCACGTTCCCGCGCGACGGCGCGCCGAACATCGCCTCCGCCAGCGAAGCGCTCGCCTTGCTCGCACTCCGCCTGCCCGACCACGCGAAGCTGCTCGGCGAAACCGGCGTGCGCCCCGCTCTCTCCACGCTCGAACGCCCCGGCACCGCCGCCATTGCCGCAGGCCAGCGCGCCTCCGATCCGAGCGCGTGGGGTCTGCTCCTCGAAGCTGCCGCCAAGCGCGGCCTGCCGAAAACCGCCGCCCCTGCGCCCACCCGCGGTTCGGAATAAAGGGTCGTCCGCACGGCCCGCACGTCAGGGCTGCGTCCAGAGCGGCGCCGCTTGCTGCGAGTCCCATTCCTTCCAGAGCGCGGTCAGTTCGGCCACTCGGGCGGGTTCCCTGGCGGCGAGGTCGTTCGTCTCGCCGATGTCGCGCGCGAGGTCGTAGAGCTGCCAGGGGCCGGTGTCGCGGATGAGCTTCCAATCGCCATGGCGCAGCGCGTTTTTCTTACCGAGACGCCAGTAGAGTGTCTGGTGTGGTGCGTCCGCGCTTTGTTCGGTGAGGAGCGGCAGCAGGCTCGCGCCATCGAGCGCGTTCGCGGCCGTCTTCGCCCCGGCGAGCCCGAGCGCGGTGGCACTGACATCGATCGAGAGCGCCGGGGTGTCGAGCACACGACCGCCGCGCACTTTCCCCGGCCACGACACGATAAATGGCACGCGGATGCCGCCTTCCCAGAGCGTGACCTTGCCGCCGCGCAGCGGAGCATTGCTGGCGGTGATTTCTTTCGTCGGCCCGCCGTTGTCGCTTACGAAGAAAACGAGCGTGTCGTTTTCCTGTCCCGTCTCGCGCAGCTTGGCCACGAGCGCGCCCACGCCGTCGTCCAGGTGCGCGAGCATCGCGGCGAAGATGCGGCGGTGGATGTCTTCGATGTGCGCGAACTTCGCGAGGGAAGCGTCCGTGGCCTGCAGCGGACTGTGGACGGCGTTGTAAGCGACGCACAGGAACCATGGCTGCGTGCGGTGCCGCTCGATGAAATCGCACGCCTCGCGCGTGAAGGCGTCGGTGAGATTCGCCCGCTCGTCCGCGGGCTGGCTGCCGCGCAGGAGGGGATTGTCCGCGTCGTATTCGTGCTCGCTGTGGCCCATGTGCGTACTCCACACGATGCGCCCGTCCGGCGAAGTCCACCGGCCGTGGCCGCCATCGGGCAGTGCCTTCCGCCGCAGCCACGTCACATGGCCGCTCCACGGCGGCGGCACGAAATAGTGACCCTCGTGCAGGAAGCCGAAAAATTCATCGAAGCCGCGGCGCTGCGGGTGAAACGGCGCGGTGCCGCCGAGGTGCCATTTACCCGTGAGCGCCGTCGCGTAGCCCGCATCGCGCAGCCGGTCGGCGATGGTCTTTTCCCCGGCGGGCAGGCCGATGCCCGGCGCGACATTCCGCGCGCCGATCGGATTGAACTCGAACCCGAAGCGCGTCTGGTAGCGCCCCGTCAGCAGCGCCGCGCGCGAGGCTGCGCAGAAGGGCGCGGTGACGTAGCCATTCGTGAAGCGCGCGCCGCTGGCCGCGAGCCGGTCGAGGTTCGGCGTGGGGATGTCCTTTCCGCCGTAGCAACCGAGGTCGCCGTAGCCGAGGTCATCGGCGACGATGAAAAGGATGTTCGGCCGATCCGTCGCCGCACGGGCGCGATGAGTGGCGGTCAGCAGCAGAAAGGCGGCAAAGACGGCGGCGAGTCGGTTGTCCATTTGCGAAAGAGATGTCATGGATCGCGTCCGAGCGGCGGGCGATAGACGCGGATGGCGCGCAGCGGGGCGCGCGCGTCGCCGGTGATTTCCAGCGTGTGCTTCGTATTCGGCAGACCGCTGGCGACGGTCACCGCTTCATCGTGCCGCGGCGGCGCGGGGAGGCGGTCGTCGGGCTGGATGGTGGCGAAACTCAACTCATCGGTGAAGCGCGCGACGACGCTCCAGTTCACGGTGAACTGTTCCGGGACCGGCTTCACTCCGGCGAGACCGAGTGCGTAAGCGACGTTCCAATCCGCAGGCTCGATGACGACGCGCCCCGACTTGGAAACAAACTTCGCATCGCTCGCACCTTCTCCGTCCGTCCCGGTCTTTGACCCAGAGACGCTGAAAGTGAACCGCTTTCCCTCAGCATCGGCGCGATGCACTTGCATGCTCCAATGCTCGATCACGGGTGTCTGCGCCGCGTGCAACGGAGCGATGGCAGGCCACTTCCCTCCGGGCTTGGGGAGCGCGCGGGTGAAGCCATAAAGCTCCGGGAACTCGGATGGCTGGCGCCCGTCGATGCGGAACGTCAGCGGCCCACTGTCGCGCGACGCGCCGACGATGGCCTCCACGCGCGTGCCCTCGAACTCGACGCGCAGCTTTCCATCCGCCCGACGCACGTCCGCGCCAACTTCGATGGTCTTCACCCACTCGTCGGCAGCCGCTGGGCCGAGTTCCGGTCGATGGACAAGATGCGGCTTCACCCATTCCGCCATGAGGAATTCGCCGTGGGCGTTGAGATGCACGTTGTCCTTGAGGAGCGCCTGCGCTTCGAGGCCGTAGTCCGTGAGATAGCGTTTCCACACCGCGCGCTGGTCCACAAAACCCGTGCCGTATTTCGCGACCATCGCGGGCAGGTGCCGGTAGTTCATGAAGCTGCTCCACTGCTTCGTCGTGATCTTCGGCAGATCGGTCTCCTCGCCGCGCCAGTCGTCCGTGGCGCTCACATGATCGCCCTGGATGAGGATTTCCGCGCACGTCCGCTCGCGCACCGTGCGGAGGATGTCCTCGTATTTGTCGTGCGCGCCGAAGACGTGGAAGATGAGCAAGTCGGGCTGGAACGACACAACATCCGACTCCACGCAGCGTACAAGACGCTGCGACGAGAAGCCGCCAAGCGCGCGGTTTTCGATGATGAGGTTCGCCTGCGGAAAGCGTGCGCGCAGATCGGCCGCGACCGTTTTCCACCAAGCCTGTTCGCTGATGCTCTGGCCGTAGAAAAGCACGCGCACGGTATTGCGCTGCTCTGGCGTGCTCGTCGCCAGCAGCCGCATCGTGCGCTGGATATTGCGGCCGTAGGTGGCAGGATCGCCGAGAAACTTTGGCGGAGGAAATGAGGGGGAGTGAGGCTCCGCAGCGGACAAGGAAGCGGCTGCCAGAAAGAGGAGCGGGATGAGGTGTTTCATGAACCAGGGACCAGTCGGCAAGAGGCGCCGCTACTGCAGCACGACCCACATTCCATCCGGCGGAAAAGTGAACCGAAGATTCGCGCCGACGCGCGTGACGGCCACTTCGCCCGCAGCACCTCCGTGCGCGTCGAGTCGGGTGGCTTTCATCAGGTGCGGGTTCTTGAGGGTGATGACGGCGTCCGCCGCGGCGATCTGCCAGGGGGCGCTTCCCGTGGTCACGACTTCCTCGCCCGGGCGTTTGTCGCCGTCTTTCGGGTCGAACTCGGCGGGCTTCGTTTGCCAGCCGGTCGGGCGCGCGATGGTGCCAAATTGCACGAGGACTTTCTTCGACTCGGCGAGCGGCGCTTCGTCGAGCGAGGCGAGCTGGATGACGGCGTATTCGTTCTGCACTTCGATGGTCGCGTCCGGCAGCTCGAAACGCCCGCCGGCTTCCCGCAGAAAACCGGCGACGCCTTGTGCGCGCGGCGCCGTCACGCGGAACAGGCCGCGCTGCGGGTTGATGGAGACTTCGCCGGTGGAGCTGATGATCGCGCCATCGCGGAGCTGCGCGGACAGGTCCGCGGGTTGGGCTTCGCCGGTGACGGGAAGGTCGCCGCGCCTGGCGCTCCAGCGCACCGGCCCCACGAAGAAGGCGGCGCGGCTGAGCTTCCCGTCGTCGAGCTTCCAGCGGCTCAATTCATCGGACGCGCCAGCGTATTCGTGATCGGCGACGACTGGCGGTTTCCGTTCCCACAGCTCGCTGAGCGCTCGCTGTTCGCTCACGACAGGCGGCGCTTCCCGGACATCGCCACGGCGGAAGAGCAGCGCATTCGCCGGCCACATCCCGGCGATGTGCGGCTGATTCACAACGAACTTCCGCAGCGCTTTGCCGCCGGGCAGATTCCAAAAGGGATACGTCGGATCGCTGGCCCAGCCCGCCTTGTCCACGGCGAACCAGCAGACGCCGTCGATGCCGGTGAGCGCTTGATAGGCCGCGGTGACGAACGACATCTCGGCCTGATACCCGTTGGGCGACGGCGCCGTGTTTTCCGTCACGATGAAGGGCCGGCCTTCGTGTTGCCGCATCAGCGTCGGCAATGCGAGCGGATGGCGAATCGCCGACGCGCTCGCGAAGCGATGCCCGGCTTCGACTCGCCAGGCGGAATTTGAGCCGGTGTGCGCGTTGAGCGAGTAGCGATTTTCCGCGTCCCAATCGAGCGCGCCGTAGGTCCAGCGCTCGATGTCCTTGAGCGTCCCGTCGCTCGCCGTGCGCCAGTTGCTCGCGTTGAGCAACTGCTGGCAGCCGAGGCTGCGAAAGTGTGCGCCCATCGCCGCGTAAAACGCGCGCTGATATTCGGCCATGAATTGGGTCTGGTCGCGAAGTCGCTTCGCCATCGCGCCCACGGCAGGCTTCGTGAGATGGTAAATATCCTGCACCCCGATCACGCCGCCGGCCGGGTCGTCCTGCGGGTGCTTCGCGCCGTCCCACTCGGCGAGCGCCGCCTCGGCGTTGCCAAATTTTTTCACGCACCAGGCGTGGAAATGACGCCCGAGCTTGGTCTTCAGCGGCGCGGGCCATTTGCCCTGCGTCCAAAAGAACATGCTGTCCTCGTTCTGCACCTGGAGGAACGCGACCGTCGGATCGTCCTTGATCGCGAGGCCGGTGTGCGGGTTCACGCGAGTGTAAAGCTCGCGCGTCCAGCCGCGATACGCCTCCTGCAATTTTTCATCGATGAAGAGCGCACCCCAAAGCTGGTCGCCCTTTTTAAAGCCCTCGATGCCCCACGACTCCGGCATCTCGTGATGCGCCCAATACGGCGAGATGCAGACATAGATGCCGTTGTCCTTCGCCGCCTTGAGATAGCGATGCACCCCTTCGACGAGTTTCTCGTTCAGCGCCGTGATCGGCAGTGCCGGATCCTCAGGATTCTTCGGTGCCTTCGCCGCCACGATGAAGTGCAGTCGCACCAGATTCACGCCCATCTTGGCCAGCCAGCGGCACTGGCGATCCATCTCCTCCGGCGTCAGCGTCCAGCCATCCGCGCCCACCGCCCAAAAGCGGACCGACTGACCGTCACCACGGACGAAGGAATTCCCGTCGGCGGAAAGGCGCACGAATCCGGTTTCACCGGATTGCTTTTCGTTCAGGGAGCGCAGGTCGAGCAGCGCATCCGCGGAAAACGGATCGTCGCCGGGTTGCCGAAAGGCCCAGGTTTGCTCAAAGCCGAAGCATTGGCTGACGACAATCGAACTGGTGGCGAGGAGGAAGCGGAAAATTCCAATCATGAGCAAGAGGTGGGCGGGCACTCTGGCGCGAATTTGCGCGCCGGCCAATCAGCCTTTCGTATAGGCCGAACTGTTCCTGGGCGCTCAAAGACCGACGGCGCGGGCGGTGGGGTGGGGGAAGGTGCGGCGATTCATGGGTGCCAGTCAGGGGTTCGGGTTCGCGGGCGTGGACATGGGAAATGACACCCACCCCGAAGCGCTGGCGCTGGCCTGCGCGGTGCTGACGGGCCCTGTCGTTTCACGACCTCCGCGCGCTGAATGAAATCCGGCTGGACTGGCCAGCAAGAGCGCCGCCGTGGTGAAGCAATAGAAACGAAGCGTGGGGAGACATAAGCGATGGAGCGTGGCGGAGATCCCGGTTCCTTGAAACGATCCGATCGTATGACGCGGCCCGGACAGCGAGAGTGTCTGCCTTCTCGAAGCGACAGAAAAAAAACGCGCTGCGCCGAGCACCGCTTCATCCCCGCTCCTGCGCTTCTGCGAGAGTCGCCACGGCGTTACAGCTTCAGCTTTTTCGCCAGCGTCGCCTCGCGATCTGCTTCGCTGATCGGCTGAAAATCGATGATCACGCCGGGGAGCGCGGTGCGCAGCGTTTCGATCTCGGCAGCGGATATCTCCGCGGTGTGAATTTTGAGCTTGCGCAACTTGGGAAGCGCCTGGAGTTGGGTGAGCGATTTCGCCGTGAGTCGCGCCTCGAACAACTCCAGGGATTCCAGCGACTTCATCCGCGCGAGGGTGGCGATGGTCGAGTCGTCGAAACTCGGAGGCGCGGGTTTTCCGGCCTTGGGCAGGCGTTGGCCGATCTTGAGAAAGGTGAGGTTCGTGAGCTGGAGCAGGTGCTGATTTCCGGCCTGCGTTTGCGCCGTATGCCACGTCTGGAACGACTGGAGTTGCGTCAGTTGCCCGATGGCGGCGAGCGCCTCGTCACCGGCGGTGGAGCCGGCAAAGGTGAGACGCTGCAAGGCTGGCAGGGTCCGGAGTTCCGCGAGACCGCTGCCGGTGAAGCCCGCGTCGGCCCACGACGGGTGCCACAGGCTGAGCCCGCGCAATTTCTGGAAGGGTGCGAAGTGCCGGTAGCCCGCGTCGCTGAGCATCGATTGATTCGTGCTGAACTCCTCCAGTTCCGTCAGCCCCGCGAGCAGCGGCAGCGTCACGTCGGTCAACGTTTTGCCATTCAACGTCAGTTTGCGCAGCGCGGTGCATTCACCGATCTGGCGATATTCGGCTTCGGTGAACTTCGATGCGTCAATGTTGAGCTCAATGATGCGGCCGCCTTGCTCGACGACTTTTCCGCCGAGTTGGCGGAGTGCATCCGCGGAAGGTGCCGCCCCGGCCATCGGGCGAAAGCTGGCGAGAGACAGTGCAACGGTGCAGCAAAGCAGGAGATTTTTCATGGGTTCGGGGAGGTGGTGGTGGTGGCGCGAAATTGAGCGGCGCTGGGCGACAGGGCAAGCGGAGCAAGGAAAGGGCGGGCCGTCAGGGTGCGCAGGCGGTCAGCGGTTCGAGGTGATGTCGTCGCGGCGGAAGCAGCACGCGGTTGAGTGATGGCGACTCATGGTTGATGCGTACTTCATGCGCCGAAGGTGACCGCCTCGATCGGGTGGTCGCACTTGTGGACATCTTTCCAATCCACGCCGTCGCGGGAACTGAGCAGGCGGCCGCGCCAGGTCGTGCCGACGAAGACGCCGCCGCCGAAGGTCGCGAAGGTCGGCGCGTTTTTGTTCGGCACGCGCTTCCAGTCCTTGCCGTTGGGCGAGAGGTAGGTCGCGCCGGCGCCGATGGCGACGAACTCCTTGCCCGTGAAGACGATGGAGTTGAGGTGCTCGCCTTCCTGGCCGCGCGTCGGTTCGGACCACTTCGCGCCATCGGCGCTGCTGCGGCGGAGGCCGTGCAGGCCCACGCCGATGAAGACGCCGTTGCCGAAGGTCACGTCCACGAGCGTGTCGATGGCTTTGGTATCCGGCGCATCGGTCCACGTCCTGGCATCGGGCGATGATGCGATGCGGCCGCGGTCGCCGACGCCGACCCAGATGCCTTTGCCGAACGCGGCGCGGCGCAGCATGTACTTGCCGTCGATGGGGGCGTTCTCATCCCACTGCACGCCGTCCTTTGAAAGCACGACGAACGGCTTCGACTGGCCGACGCTGATGGGGTCACCGCCGAGCGCCATGAAGGTGCCGTTTCCAAACACGAGCCCGAGGAACTTCTCCTTGTACTTTCCGTCGCGCGTGCCGAGTTCCCACTTCGCACCATCCGCGCTGGAGGCCATGATGTTCGAGCCGCCAAACGTGCCGACTGCGACCATGCGGCCATTGCCGAACGCCGCGGCGCGGAAGATTTGTCCTTCTTTCCCAAGCTCCGGCTTGCTCCACGTCTGCCCGTCCCTGGAGGTGATGCGGAGTCCGTTATGTCCGGTGGCGACGAACATGGCGGCTTAGCCGAGGCCCGGGAGTTTGCCGCCGTATTGGGCCTTCGGCGACGACTTGCTCTCGCCGAATTCGTCGAGCTTCGCGCCCATGCGGTTCGCCATTTCGAGGTAAAGATTCGCGACCGGCGTGTCTTTCTCGAAGGCGACGTGACGACCGGTCTTGACCGTGCCCTGCGCCTTGCCGACGAGCAACGCGGGGTAGTCTTTGCGACCGTGTCCGCCGTCGGCCATGTAGCTGGTGTAGAGCAGCATCGTGTTGTCGAGCAGCGAGACGCCGCCGTCGTCGATCGCCTTCATCTTGCGCACCATCTCGGCGAACATCCCCGTGTACCAGGTGTGAATCTGCCGGCAGGCTTCGCGGGAAATGGGATCGGCCTGATCGACTTTCGCAGCGTTGCCCTGGTGCTCCAGGGTGTGGCAGTGGCGCTCGTAGCCGACGGTGACGACGCCGGGAAACATCGCCTCGTCGCTCCCGCACGCGAAGGTGCAGACGCGCGTGGTGTCGGTCTGGAAGGCGAGCACCATGAGGTCGGACATGAGCCGGATGTAATCGGCGTGCCGCTCCGGGTCTTGCATGAGCGGGCGCGTGTCCTTCCAGACGTTGGCCTCGGGCAGATCCTTGGGAACGAGGAGGCCGCCGGCGCCGGCGATGATCGGGCCGGAATCCCGCGCGTCACTGGATTGCCGTCCGTCGAGTTGCGCCACGCGCTGCTCCACGGCGCGGACGCTGTCCATGTATTCCTCCAGCCGCGCGCGGTCGCTGTGGCCGAGCTTGCCGCTCAGGCTCTTCGCTTCCGCGAGCACGAGATCGAGCACGCTCTTTTCCAGCGACTCCGCGCGCGGCGCCGCGGTGGCCGCCGCACGGACCGGCGCCGGTGCGCGCATTCCCCCGCGTCCCGCCCACGCGGGGAGCGCGGGCTGGCGACCGCGAAACATGCGATCGAAGACGAGTCGCGGATTGCCCTCATACGGCACGGGCGCATCGGTGCCGGAGAAGCTGTATTTGTTTTCCCCCCTGCCCAGCCCGATCTCCAGCGAAGGCAGAAACGTCTCCTTCCCCGCCGCCTGCGCGGCCACCTGATCCACGGAAACGCTCGCGCTGAACTTGCCGCCCTCATTCTTCACCAAACCCGCCGCCGTGAGATGCAGGGTCGCGCAATGCTGATGCGCGTTGAACGTGCCTTCGGTCTTGCCGTGCTGCGAGAGGCCCGAGATGAGCAGCACGTCCTGCTTCGCAAAATCCAGCGGATGCAGGATCGACGGCAGTTGGCCGAGCGCGCCTTCCGCCGCCGGCTTCCACGATTCCAGCACCGTCCCGCCAGTGGCGGAAAAGATGCCCATGCGCAGCGGCGCTTTCGTCATCGCCGCCGCGCGTGCGGTGCGGGGCAGCATGGCTTCGAGGAAAGGCAGCGCGAGGAACGCGCCGGTGCCGCGGAGAAAGGAACGTCGGGTGAGGTGCATGAGTTGGGATTGGTTGGTGATTGGAAGGCGCGTCCGAGGTTGTCGTGCGGTCAATCGCCGCGGAAAGTGGCGCCGTGAAACCGAAACCGAAAATCGTCATCGGCACGCCGGACCCGGAGGCACTGCAACGGCCCCATGTCGCACGGTATCAGCCCGACGAATTTCGCGCGGAGTTGATGAAGGGAATGGCGGAGGCGAAAGAGGCTGCGCTGCGGCGGCAGGCAGAGACGGACGCGGAGGCGCCGACGCTCGCGAAAAGCGTTGCCCAGGCCAAGTAGCTCCTGACCATGCCGGTTTCGGAGCTTTGGTTGATTGCCGGTCCCAACGGAGCGGGCAAAACGACGGCGATGACCTCGGTGCGCATTCAGGCGCTGATGCGTTCGCTGACCGCGGCTTTTTCTTCGTAGTCGCGTCATGGCGTGCTGGCGGTCTTTGCGTCGGCCGCGGCGTTCTTGCGGTTTTGAAATGGGAAGGATTTCACCACGCCGGAGACGAGCGTGCCGAACTTGTAGCCATCCTTGGCCAGCGCGGCGGCGATCTCCTTCACCACCGGTTTGTCGTAGGGCTTGAGCTGGCGGCCGAGCGCGTAGGTGAGCATTTGCTCGGACACGTTTTCCACAAAACGATCGCGCTTGCCAGCGAGCACCTTCTTTAACTCGGCGGGGCCATCGAACTTCTCGCCGCTCGGCAACACGCCCGCGGTGTCGAGCGGTTGGTCGGGAGTCGAGGTGCGCCAGCGACCGATGGCATCGAAGCTGTCCAGTCCGAAGCCGAGCGGGTCGATGCGCGCGTGGCAGCCCGCGCAATTCGCATCCGAGGCGTGCTGGGCGAGCAGCTCACGGAAGTTCTTCACCTCGCCCTTCTGCGCAGCGTCGTCGATCGACGCCACGTTGTTCGGCGGCGGTGGCGGCGGGGTTCCGAGCACTACTTCGAGCACGTATTTTCCGCGCAGCGTCGGCGAGGTGCGGAAGGTGTGCGAAGTCATCGCGAGCACGCTGCCCATGCCGAGCAGACCGCCGCGATGCGACTCCGGGGTGAGCGCGACGCGGCGCATCTGCGGACCCTTCACGCCGGCCAGGCCGTAGTGCTCGGCGAGCGGCTCATTCACGAAGGTGAAGTCCGCATCGAGCAGCGCGGTGACCGGGCGGTTCTCGGTGCGCAGCGTGTCGAAGAAGAGCATCGTCTCCGCGCGCATCGCGTCTTTCAGTTCGTCGTTGAAGGTGGGGAAAAACTCCGTGGTCGGGCGCGCTTCGGCGAGGCGCTTGAGCTGGAGCCATTGCGTGGCGAATTCCTCGCTCAGCGCCTTCGCCTTGGGATCGGCGAGCATCCGCTTCACCTGCGCGTCGAGCACCGCCGGATCGCTCAGCTTGCCCTGCGCCGCGACGGCGTTCAGTTCGGGATCGGGCAGGCTCGCCCAAATGAAATACGAGAGCCGCGAGGCCAGTTCGTAGGCGCTCACGCGATACGGCTTCGTCGAGCCGGCGACGGCGCGATCCTCCTCGATGCGGAAAAGAAAATTCGGCGAGAGCAGCACCGCCTTGAACATGTGGCGGAAGGCATCGGTCGGCGTCTTCCGCTGCGCGACCGCCTTGTCGAAGATCACGCCATAGCGCGCGACTTCTTCTGCCGTCACCGGACGGCGATAAGCGCGCGGGAGAAACCGCCCGATCAGCGTGCGCGCGAGCTGGCTGGCCGCCTGCGGGTTCGCCGCGCCGCGGAACATCTGCGCGATCGTTGCCCCCGGCGGCGGGGGTGAACCCGGCTTCGCACCGTCGCCAAAGAGCTTCGCCAGCACCTCGTCCGCGGCGGCGAGATATTTCTCCGTGAGCGCGGGCGGAATCTTCAGCGCATCGGCGAGGTTGTCGTAGCCCTTGCCGATCGGATCCTCCGGCATGCCGACCGCACCCGCGACATCGAAATCCACCGCCAGAAGATCGCGCACCGACCGGCGATACTCCGCATGCGTCAGCCGCCGGATGATCGGCGGCCCCGGCTCCAACCCGCGCGCGAGGAGCGCCGCCGTGAGCGTATCCTCGATCGCCCCCGAGAGCTTCTCCTTCTCCGCATCGGCCATCTTCGGCTCCTTCGCGGGAGGCATATCGCCGCTGCGGATCACATCGATGACCTTGTTCCACATCTCCGGATCATCCGCGATGGCCTTCACCGACTTGTATTCCGCGAGGTTCACATCGCCCTTCTGCTTCTCGTCACCGTGGCATTTGTAGCAGTGGTCTCTGAGCAGCGGCTGGAGATCCTTCGAGAAATCCACGGCCTGCGCGCTGGCTGCGAGCAGGATGGAAAGCAACCCGCACCACCTCACGCGAGCACCTCCTTCACCATCCCGGTGCTGTCCGCAAAGCGCTCGCTCTTCGCCCCGGCGGTCTGCGCCAGGGTGAGCCAGAGATTCGCGAGCGGCACCGGGCCGGCGAAATGGTGATGCGCGCCGGGCCGCAGCGCGCCACCTGCCCGCCCGGCCATGATCACCTGGAGGTCGCCGTAGTTGTGCGAGTCGCCGTCGCTGATCCCACTGCCCATCGTGACCACGCAATGATCGAGCAGCGTGCCGTCGCCCTCGGGGATGCCGCGCAGCTTCTCGATCACATAGGCGAATTGCGCCATGTGGAAGTGGTCGATCTGCGTGAGCTTCGCCTTCGCCTCATCGCCCTTGGTGTGCGTGATGACGTAGTGATTCTGCGGCGTGTCGAAGACGCCGTGATACATCCGCGGCGAATCCCAGCGCTCGGGATCGACGAGCAGCGTCGCCACCCGCGTGAGGTCGTTTTGGAAAGCGATCACCATCAAGTCACCCATCGTGCGCAGATATTCGTCGCGCCGTTCAGGGATGCCCGCCGGCTCGGCAATCGGCGGCTTCCCGATCCGCGCCGCCGCTTTCTCCGCGAGCTGAATGCGCCCCTCCGTCTCGCGCACGCTGCTCAGATACTCGTCGAGCTTTTGCTGGTCCACGCCGCCGAGCTGGCTGCGCAGCGCCTTCGCATCGCCGAGCACCGTGTCGAGCAGGCTGCGCACATTCCCGCCTTTCGCCTGGCCGAAGAGCCGCTGGAAAACCGCGCGCGGATTCTTCTCCGTGTTCGCCGCGTAGCCCGGCCCATACCACGAGATGCTCTCGAAATACTTCGACTCCTTGTTGTCCGTGTGATCGTTCGCACTCAGCTCCAGCGAGGGCGGCGCCGTCTCCTGCCCGATCTGCCGCGCGATGATTTGATCGAGCGAAATGTTCGTCGGGAAGCCGCCATCGAGCGTCTGCGTCGGCGGCGACGACGTCAGCCAGCACGAACCGCACTGCGCATGCACGCAGGTGCCCGGCACAAACGCGCGATCCAGCCCCGTGCAAATCGTGATCTCCTTCCGCAGGCCAGCGAGCGGCTCCAGCGTCGGCGTCACCTCCCACTCCGCCCCCGTCTTCGTCGGCAGGAACGCCGCCTGGTTGTAGCCATTCGGCGTGTAGATGAAGCCGAAGCGCGTCGGAGCCTGCGGCGTCACCGCCTTCGCAAATGCCCGCCAGCCGAATGACACCAAAAACGGCAGCGCAAGCGTGATACCCGTGGCGCGGAGAAAGGCGCGGCGGGTGACGGAGATGGCTGGGGGACGAAACGAAGCGGCCGACATGGTCACCCATACTACCTCACACAATCCGCGCGGTCAGATATACGATGGTATGACCCATCAAGACGGGGATTGGGAGATGGGAAAATTCACAGATTCCTTTGCCGGAGCCCCAGAGCACGGGTGATTCGAGCGATTGTGCGCCCGCTCCGCCGCCGCGCCAGGGCGCACTCCCACACTCGCACCACCCGCCAGCCGTCCTTCCGTAAGGCGCGCGTCACCTCGCGGTCGCGGGCCCCATTTCGCGCGAGTTTGGCTTTCCAAAAGGCGCGGTTGTTCGCGGGCATCGTCGCGTGGCGCGGGCAGCCGTGCCAGAAGCAGCCATCCACGAAAACCGCGAGCCTGGCGGTGCGAAAGACGAAATCCGGCTTGCCGAAGACCGGCGCATTCCGCCGCCAGCCGGTGATCCCGTGCTCGCGCATCAGCGCGATGAGGCGCAGTTCGGTGTCGCGGTTTCCGCGCGAGCGGATGAGCGCCATGACTTCGCTCCGCTTGGCCTTGGTGAAAACATCAGGCATTGCGGGCGCCTGTCGTCAGCCTTTCACAGCTTCGATCCGATCCGCATGCACGTTCACCAGCTTGTGCTCAGGAAGCAGCGCCTCGATCCGCGGCCAGAGACGCGCGAGCAGCGCGTGAAAATCCCGCTTGCGGAGATTGCCGAAGCGCAAATGCCCGACCCAGGGAGGAGGCGAGGCCAACATGATGCGGTGCGAAAAGTCCGCATCCTTCGACACGATCACCAGCCCGTTGCTCCGTGCGTGCTGCCAGATCGTCGTGTCGCTCACACTCGCCCCCAGATCCCGTGCGTGAATGACCGGCAGCGCCGGCGTGAAAGTCACATTCCGCGGCACGTTTTCATCAAGCAGGAAGCCCTTCACGCGACCCGATCGAGCGAGAAATGATGCTTCATCAGCTCCGCGGAAAGGCCGATGCAAGCCAGCACGTCCTCCCGCGTCAGCGACGGATACTCCTCCAGCACCTCCTCGATCGAATCGCCCGCCGCGAGAAACTCCAGCACCGTGCGCGCGGAAATCCGCGTCCCTTGAATGGTCGGCTGCCCGTTGCAAATATCCGGGTCAATGACGATGCGGTTCATGGCGGCAGACTAACAGCGGCGCTCGGGTCGGACAACCTCACGTTGCCGATTTCACGCGGGCTGAAACCGCGCGAACTCCTTCGGCAGCTTGGCCAGCAATTCGGCCGGCTCCAGCGCGTAGAGATCCCAAGTCACGTCGATCTGGTTGCAGAAGTCGGCGAGGCGGCGGGCGGTGCCGCGGGATTTCCCGCCGCCGCCGGGCTTGGGCTGGCGGGTTTGCGGATCGACGTAGAGCGTGGTCGCCGCGGCGAGGAAGGCGCGGTTCGTCACCAGGTCCTGCCGCGAGGCAAGCTGCTCGACGAGATCGCCCGGCGTGTGCAGCGGCTGGCAGAGCACGACCAAGGCGCGGGCCGGCTCGTCGCGATGGGTGCGGTAGATGCGCCACGGCCCGGCGAGCAGGTGGCGGTAGTAGCGTTGGAAGTTGCCCACGTCCGGGATGTGCCGGCGGGGTTCCGTCCCTTCCCCGCTTGCATGCATTCACATCACGGAACTGCGTCCTGAGCCGCCACCGCGAACATCTCGACGAGCCCGCGCAGCTTCCTCAACCCGAGTCCTGGCTTCATCCGCAGGCTCGCCCAGTCCAGGGCGGCAAATGCGGACACGGTTTCGCGCCGGTAGCGCGGCACCCAGATACGGTTCGTGTAGGCTTCGAGCCCTTCGATGGTCCGTGCGTCGTTCAGCAGTCTGCCGCGCACCTTTTCCCACTCGACCGCGAGCGCCTCTTCGTCGGTGGTCGGAGCGACAAACGCGTGCTCCGCCCATTCCCGCTCCCACGCCGTGGGGACTTCGATCTCGCCATCACGAAACGCATTCCAGCACGCTTCCCGCTTGGAAATTTCGCCCGGATTTCCTTCGCTGCGGATGATGTGCGCATGCGCGGCGGCGCACACACTTTCCAGCGCCTTCACCAAGCCTGGCGGTAGCCGCTGCTCGCTCCAGATTCGATCGAGATCAATCCGCCGTCCCGACCGCTCCGCCAGCCAGCCCACCGCATAGGCCACGCTGTTGGCGCGGTAGCCGTCCAGGTCCAGCGCGGAGAAAACCTTTTCCGCCGTGCGAAAGAAAATCGCCTTCGCGACAAGCTGCTGGAAGTAATTCAGGTCCACGAGCGGCTCACCTTCCTCGTCGATGCGATCGGCGAATTCCTTGAAGTTCTTCTCGGCGCCGAGACAGACCAGATGCGGCTTGCCCAGCCAGGCATGCTCGAACTTCGCGAGGTCCGCTTTCGTGAATTTCTGCGCTGCCGGATTCTGTTCCTCCCACGCGCGTTTCCTTGCGGGTGTTCCCTGCCGCGCTTTGTCGTCGAGGTAGGAGCCCCGCGCACGCTCGTAATACCAGTGCGATCCGCGATCGAGCCCGCTGATCGGCGGAGTAAAGTTCATCCGCGACTGCTTTTCCAGCGCCTGATGAAACGGGCCATTTGCTGCGATGTCGGTGTTCTTTACTGTGTTTTGACTGTTTGCGTAGCGCGAGATCAGCGGCACGATTTCCGGCACGTCCTCGGGATTCTTGAGGACCGTGAGTTTCATCTGCACCACCACCTGCCGCACATCGATCTTCTCCTTCTTCAAGGCGTGAAAGATCGAGGCCGTCGTCTGGCCGCCGTTCACGATCTGGAAATCCCGAACCCATTCCAGCCGCGCGTGGCCGTCCTTTCCCGCCTCGATCCGCACCTCGGCTGCGGTGCAGCAGAGCCCGTTATTGTAGGCAAGGAAACGGTGCGGCTCCTCCTTGAGTGTCTTCTGCAAACCGCGGTTCACCTTCCCTTTTGCCTGGAGGAAGGCGCGGACGTTCCGCTCCAAAAGTCGTTGACCGTGCTCGCCGTA
>Ga0105047_10004723_pt1 | contig 23641 bp, 21 predicted proteins | sample MAT04_FD_78384 | JGI IMG/M metagenome (GOLD analysis project Ga0105047, IMG submission 78384) | Freshwater microbial communities from Lake Fryxell liftoff mats and glacier meltwater in Antarctica - MAT-04 (megahit assembly) | ecosystem: Environmental > Aquatic > Freshwater > Ice > Liftoff... | reverse complement strand
GTGGCGCGGACCACGCCGGCCTTGTCCACCACCGCCAGGCGGGTGCTGTGGTCGAAGTCGTGCTTCGCCTCGGCCCCGCCCTTCGCCACCGCCAGCTTGAAGCGGTCGCGCATCAGGGTGTGGATCGTTTCCTCCTTGCCGGTCAGGAACAGCCAGCGGGCGGGGTCGGCGCGGTAGCGGTCGGCGTACTTCTTGAGTTCGGCCGGGTCGTCGCGCACCGGGTCCACGGTGAAGGTGACGAATCGCACGTCCGGCTGGTTGGCGAGGTCGCCCTGTAGCTGGCCGACGGCGGCGGTCACGGCCGGGCACGGGCCGGCGCAGCGGGTGAACACGAACGACGCCACCCACACCTTGCCGAGCAGGTCGTTCGCCGTCACCGGGCGGCCGTCGCGCTCGGTCAGCGCGAACGCCCCGACCGGGAAGTCGAGGTCCGGGGTCGCTGCGGGTTGCGGCACGACGCGGCCGGCGGACGGGCCGCAGCCGAGGAGGACGAGACAGGTGACGAGGGGGAGCAGGCGGAACATGAACGGTCCTTGAAAAACCCGGCGAGAGACAGCGCCCGGCAGTCTGCTTTTTGATTTGTGGCACGGGTCTCTGACCCGTGTGGGCCGCACGGGTCAGAGACCCGTGCCACAAGATTCGAGCCGGACATCCATGTCCACGGCGTTCGTATTCACCACGAAAGGAAGCCGTCGAGCAGCAAAAGCCCGAGCGCCCCGGGCAGGTACAGCAGTGACGCGCGGAGTACCTTGCGGGCCTGGCGGTCGGTGCGGGTGCGATTGAAGCGGACGGCCTCGCGCAGGAAGAGCGCCCCGAGTAGCGCGCACCCGACCGCCGACAGCGGGCCGCCGATGCCGCACGCCACCGCCACCAGCCCGACCGGGATGAGGGCGGCGCAGGTGGCCATCATCACCGCCGCCGTTCGGCCGCCCGTCGGGTCGATGTGCGGGAGCATCCGCAGGCCGCCGCGGGCGTAGTCGTCTCGGTACATCCAGGCGATGGCGAGGAAGTGCGGCAGCTGCCAGATGAAGATGACGAGGAAGAGGGCGAACGCGCCGGCGGCCCCGTCCCACCCGCGGGCGGCGCACCACCCGATGACCGGCGGCAGCGCCCCCGGCACGGCCCCGACCACGGTGTTCCACACGGTGGCGGTCTTGAGCGGGGTGTAGACCGCGACGTAGCTGACGAACGTGACCGCCGCCGCCACCCCCGCCGGGTACGGCAGCAGCGCGAACAGGTAGGCCAGCCCGAGCCCCCCCATCCCGACGCCGAACAGCAGCGCCTCGGCCGGGGTCATGCGGCCGGCGGGGAGCGGGCGCTTGAGGGTGCGCCACATGCGGGCGTCGATGCCGCGTTCGAGCCACTGATTCAGAGCGCTGCCGCCGGCGGCGACCAGGCCGGCCCCGAGTAGGGTGTGGAACAGCACCACCGGGTCGCCGGCCCCGCCCGCCCCGAGCAGGTAGCCGACGCCGACGGTGAACAGGGCCATCACCGCGATCCGCGGCTTGGTCAGTTCGAGGAAGTCGGCGGCCCGCGACGGCACCGCGGCCGCCGGTAGCGGCGCGACCTCGTCCGGCGGCGCGGCGGCGAACGGCCCCGGCGGGGCGACCTCGATCTCGACCGCGACGGCCTTCATCATCGCCCTTCCCCCGCTGTCGTTAGCGCCAGCGCCGGGGCCGGGTCGGCCCCCGCCCGGGCCGTGAACTCGTCCGACACCCGCCCGCCCCCACCCGCCCTCGGCCGCACCCGCAGGGCCAGCGCCACCGCCGCCGCCAGCACGCCGGTGCCGGTCAGGGCGTGGGCCGTGCGGGTCGCCGCCTGCCGCTCCGTCACCGGCTGGGCCTCGGCGAGGTACGACGCGGCGGGCTTGCCGCGCCGGGCCTCGTCGCCGAACTTCCCCATCCACGCCTCGACGCCGAGCGTGACTTGCAAAACGATCAGCACGCCCAGCACCCAGCCGACGGCGGCGACCCGCGGCCGGGCACCCGGGTCGGCGAACCCGGCCCGCAGCAGTCCGACGGCCGTGGCGACGGCGAGGAACGCGGTCAGCAGGTGCAACCGTTGGTTGAGCGAATCCGGGGCGTGGCGGACCAGCGCCCCCCAAACCAGTTGTACGAACAGCAGCCCCACCAGGGCGAGGGACCACCGCCCGAGCGTCCGCCGGGCGGGGGCGGGCAGGTCGGCCGGCGTGGGCCGGCCCGTCAGCACCGCGAGCGCCACGAGGATGCAGAACACCACCTGCCCGAAGACGCCGTGGACCGCGGCGAGGTCGGTGCCGACGAGTTCGTTCAGCTTCACCCGGAACCCGCCGAACAGCCCCTGCACCATGACCGCCACCAGCCCGGCGATCCCGAGTAGACGCAACCCCGCCCCGCGCGTTCCGGCGACCATCCCCGACACGCCGACGGCCAGCACCACGCCGAGCGCGGCGAGCATGGTGCCGACCGCCCGGTCGGGCACCCGGACCGCGACCCCCGGGTCGCGCTGGGCCATGAGCGCCCGGTGGAACTCGCCGAACGCCCCGAGCAACACGACGAGGGCGAGCAGCCCGACCCACCGGGCGGCCTTGCGCGGCTCCGTCCACCACAGCCCGAGGGCGAGGACGCTCACGACCGCTCCGACCGCGAACCCGGCGATCCGGTGCGTGTGTTCGATCAGGTAGCCGGGGTCGAGACGGTAGTTGTTGAGCAAGTACCACGGCTCGGTCGGCCAGATCGGGTCGGCCATGCCGGCGCGGAAGCTCGTCACGAGTTGGCCGAGGACGAGCAGCACGAGCGTGACGAGCACGGTCAGCCCCGCCCAGGCGTGCAGCCGGCGGGGGACGGGGCGGGCGGGTTGGGTGGCGGTCGTCATCGTCAGGGGTACACCTTCGCCCGCACGTCCGGCGGGAGGTCGCGCGGGAACGGCAGCGCCCGGACGAAGTGGGCCACGTCCCACACCTGCGTATCCGTCAGCGCCGGGTGGGCCGGCATCCCCGCCGGCTGGATGCCGCCGCGGATGCGGTGAAACACCTCTTCCGGGCGGTCGCCGCCCTTGCGAGCCGGGGCGGTCAGGTCGGCCGGGCGGACGACGGTGCCCCACACGTCGTAGCGGTACGTCGCCATCCGGCCGAAGTCCTCGTGGCAGGTCGCGCAGTCGGCGGCCCCCTTCGTCGTGAACAGCTCGTACCCGCGGCGGACGGCGGCCTCGTCCGCGGGCGGCGGGGCGGCGGGGGCGGGCGGGGCGGCCGCGGCCCGCTCCCAGTCGCGGAGAATCACCCCGCGCCGCTGGCGGGCGAACTCGGCCGGCTCGCCCTCGATGCTCGGCCCGCCGTCCCCCTCGGTCAGCGTCGCCGCGAGCGTCTGGAATTCGACCTGCCCGCGGACGCTCAGGTAGACCACGAACGCGGCCATCGCCTCGCGCTGGTCTTCGGGCAGCAGCGCGAAGGCCGGCATCGCGCTCCCGGGCAGGCCGTCGCGGATCGTCCGGGCGAGGTCGGCCGCCCGCGGCTTGCCGCCGTCCCCGGTCGAGACGAACTTGAACGCCCCGCGGCGGAAGTCCCGGGCGTGGGGGTAAATGCCCAGGCTCGTCGGCCCCCGCCCGTCGCCGCCCAGCCCGTGGCACTGGAGGCAGTGCCGGCGGTACAGTCGCCCGCCCTCGGCCAGCCGCTCGGGGATTAACCCTGGCGGGAGCGGCCCGTCACCGGCGAGGGTCGGGGCGGCGGGGGTGCCGAAGGCAGTCAAGTAAGCGTCGAGGGCGGCGCGGTGGGCGGCGGGGGCGGCCGCGGGGTCGGCGGTCTTGCCCCCCAGCGCGTCGAGGGCGGCGAGTTCGGCGTCGAGCCTGCCGGGGTCGCCGTAGCCGGCCGGGGCGACGGTCGGGACGCGGATCACGAGGCGGTCGTCGCGCGCCGGGAACACGAGGTCGGGCGGGTACGGCGGTGGCTTCCCGCAGCCCGACAGCCCGACAGCGAGCGCGGCGACCGCGCCCGACAGCGACCCGCGGATTCGTGCGGCGACCGGCATGGCTCGATCACAACCGTCGGCCGGGGGCGGCCGTTAACCGCGCCGCCTACAACCCGCCCCGCCACCGGGTCAGGAGGTCGGACAGGACGAGGACGAAGAAGATGAACACGAAGAACAGCGAGGTCACGGCCGAGAGCGTGACCATCTGGTCGCCGCGGCGCATGTGCATCCAGTACCAGGCGACGACGCCGGCCTGGACGCCGGCGATGCCGAGCTGGACCGGCAGGGCGAGCGCCCCCAGCCCGCCGGCCGCCGACAGCCCGATGGTGGCGGCCGCGAGCAGGATGACGACGAGGTACGCCCCGAAGATCGTCCCGACCTTGTCCACGTCGTGCAGCGTGGGCGGGTCGTCCGGCTTGTGGGTGGTGGGGGTCATGTCGCGCCTTTACCCGAAGGATTCGTCTGTTCTTGCTCCCCTCTCCCCTTGATGGAGAGGAGTTGGGGGTGAGGGGAAAAGCCCGCCCCGTACCGACGTGCTCGCCGGGGTTCGTGGGTGCTTTTCCCCTCACCCCGCGGGCTGCGCCGCGACCCTCTCCCTCAAGGGGAGAGGGTAAAACCCCGACCGCCGGTCAGTGCCTCGCCAGCCCCGCCCCGGCGAGGTACAGCAGCGGCATCAGGAACAGCCAGATCATATCGACCAAGTGCCAGTAGAGGCTCACCACCTCGACCGTCGAGTAGTTCTCGCGCGGAATCTTCCCGGCCACCGCCTGCTGCACCAGCCACAGGATGCAGCCGATGCCCACGACGATGTGGACGCCGTGGATGCCGGTCATCGTGTAGTAGAAGCACAGGAACAGCTCGACCCGGCCGGGACTGAGGTAGCCGGCGTCGCCCGGCTGCTTGCCGGCGTTGGTCTTGGCCAGCGCCTGCGCCCACGGGGCGGGGTGGTGGTGGTCGGGGAACTCGTACCGGGCGGCCTGCTCGTGCGACATCCCGGCGAGCGGCCCCTCGGCCTCGGCCAGCTCCTGCCGGAACATCGCCCCGGGGACGAACTTCTCGCCGATGTCGGTCGCGTACTCGTAGGCCTTGAACCCCATGAACGCCGTCCCGAGGAGGGCGGTCAGGAGGAGGTTGCGGAGCAGCGCCGGCCGGTCGCCGAGCTGGGCCGAGCGGATCGCCAGCGTCATCGTCAGGCTGCTGGTGATGAGGAACGCCGTGTTCAGCGCCGCCACCCACAGGACCAGCTGCGAGCTGGCGAACTGGAACTCGCCCGGGAAGAAGTACCGGTACACCGCGTAGGCGACGAAGACCCCGCTGAAGAACATCACCTCGGTGGCGAGGAACATCCACATCCCGAGCCGCTCGGCCGAGTGCTGCTGTTCCAGGTTGTCGAAGTGGTGCTTGAGCACCGGGGAGTGGGTGCTAGCCGACAACTTCGGTCTCCTTATTCCTGGACCCGCTCGGGCCGGTCGGCCCGTCGTGGGAGGCCGGGTCGTCGGCCGACCCCGGGCCGGGGGGTTCGGGCAGCCCGCGGCCGAGCTGGTCCACCCCGATCGCGTACTCGTACGGCCCGCACACCACCACCGGCATCCGCTCGAAGTTGAACGCCGTCGGCGGGCTGGGGGTCTGCCACTCCAGCCCGGTCGCGCTCCACGGGTTGGCCGACGCCTTCTTCCCGAAGAACAGCGACAGGGTGAGGTAGATGCCCGGGAGCAGGTACCCGAACCCGAGGATGCTCGCCCCGGCGGTGGACATGACGTTGTACACCTGGAACTCGGCCAGGTAATTCGGGGACCGCCGCGGCATCCCGTGGTAGCCGAGGACGAACTGGGGCACGAACGTCAGGAAGAACCCGACGAAGATGATGACGGCGCTCGCCCGGCTCCAGAAGTCCGAGTACATCCGCCCGGTCATCTTCGGCCACCAGAAGTGGAGGGCCGCCATGTACGCCAGCACCATGCCGCCGACCATCACGAAGTGGAAGTGGGCGACCACGAAGTAGGTGTCGTGCAGGTGGATGTCGGTGCCGAGGGTGGCCAGGAACAGCCCGGTCACGCCGCCGACGGTGAACAGCACCAGGAAGGCGAGCGTGAACAGCATCGGGGCCTGGAACGTGATCGACCCGCGGTACAGGGTCGCCGTCCAGTTGAACACCTTGATCGCGCTGGGCACGGCGACGAGCATGGTGAGGAAGCTGAACAGCAGCGCCGAGTAGTAGCTGATCCCGGCGACGTACATGTGGTGCGCCCAGACCAGGAAGCCGACGACCGCGATGCCGACGCTGCTCCACGCTACGGCCTTGTACCCGAAGATGTTCTTCCGGCTGAAGCAGGTGAGGATCTCGCTCACCACCCCCATGCCGGGGACGATCATGATGTACACGGCCGGGTGCGAGTAGAACCAGAACAGGTGCTGGAACAGGACCGGGTCGCCGCCGATGGCCGGGTCGAAGATGCCGACCCCGCCGACCCGCTCGGCCATCAGCAGCACCAGCGTGATGGCGACGACCGGGGTGCCGAGGAGCTGGATGAAGCTCGTCGCGTACAGCGCCCAGCAGAACAGTGGCAGCCGCCCCCAGGTCATGCCCGGGCAGCGCATCTTGTGGATCGTGACCATGATGTTCAGCCCGGTCATGATCGAGCTGAACCCGGTGATGAACACCCCGAACACGCCGGGGGTGACGCTGGTGTGCGAGTAGCGCGAGCTGTAGGGCGGGTACAAGGTCCACCCGGTGTCGATCCCGCCGACCAGGACCGACCACACGAGGAGCATCGCCCCGGCCATGTAGACGTACCAGCTCGCTAGGTTGAGCTTCGGGAAGGCCAGGTCTTTCGCCCCGATCATCATCGGGATGAAGAAGTTGCCCATGACCGCCGGGATCGACGGGATGAGGAACAGGAAGAGCATCACCACCCCGTGGGCGGTGAAGGCGCGGTTGTACTGGTCGTCGGTCAGGATGTGCCCCTCGGCGTTGTGCCCGAGGAGGTTGATCCGGACCAGCCCGGCCGCGATCCCGCCGACGGTGAAGAAGAACGTCAGCGAGACGAGGTAGAGCAGGCCGATCCGCTTGTGATCGACCGTCAGCAGCCACGACCAGACGCCGTAGGCGTTGTTCAGGTAGTGGCGGGCCGGGGCCGGGGGTTCCGGCGGGGGCGGGGCGAAGGCCCGAGGTTCGTCGGCGATGATGATGCTCATGGTTACGGCTTCCCCCCGGACGACGACCCGGCCGGCGGCGTGGTGACCCGGGGTGCCCCGTACGGGGCCGGTGCCCGGTCGTTCGGGGCGATCATCTGGCCCGCCTTGAGCCACCGGATGTACGCCACCACCTGCGCCAGCTCCTCTTCCGTCACCTGCGACTCGTAGTTCCCCGGCATGACCGGCTTCCACCCCTCGACCACCTTCGCCCGCGGGTTGACGATCGACTCGCGGAGGTAGGCCTCGTCGGCGACGGCGCTGCCGCCCCCGTCGAGCGGGACGGTCTGCCCGTACAGCCCTTCGAGGCTGGGGGCGCGGGGGTGGAGGTTGGTGCCGGACGCCGCGTTCGGGGTGTGGCAGCTCTGGCACTGGAGCCGCTGGAAGTGCTGCCACCCCTTGAACGCGAGCGACCCGTCCACCGGGTTCGGCGACCCCTGCGCCCCGCCCTTCCCCTGGATGAAGGCGTCGAACTCGTCCTGCGGCACGACCCGGATCTTCCCGACCATCAGCGAGTGCTCGGTCCCGCAGTACTGGTCGCAGAAGACGTTGAAGACGCCGAGCTTGTTCGGCTCGTACCAGGTGCTGACGTACCGGCCGGGGATCACGTCGATCTTCTGGCGGAAGGCCGGCACCCCGAAGTCGTGGATCACGTCCTCGGAGATGAACGTCACCCGCACCGGCCGGTTGATCGGCAGGACGAGCGCCCCGATGTGCGCCCGGTCCTCCTCGGTCATGTTCGCCGGGTTGCCGCCGATGATGACGCGCTGGCCGCCCGGGTACTGGGCCTTCCACATCCATTGCTTGCCGATGACGAAGATCTCCGGGGCGTCCGGCGGCACCTGCACGGCCCGGTCGTACACCCACACCCCCCAGACGTAGAAGGTCAGGAAGATGAGCAGGGGGGTGACGGTCCAGAACAGTTCGAGGCGGTGCGACCCGAGGATGCGCGGGGTCGAGACCGGCCCCCGGGCGGTCCGCCGGTAGGCGACGCAGCAGTACGCGAGCAGCCCGCACACCAGCAGCGTGCCGAGGCCGGTCACGGCGACGATGTACCAGAAGAGCGGCTCGAAGTTGTCGGCCGTGGTCGAGGCGCGCTCGGCCAGGCCCGGCAGCGAAGTATTCACGTCACCCCCTCCGCGGGCCGGTCGCCCGGCCCGCCGGTTCCCTCGGCCCCGCCGCCCGCGGGTACGACCGCCGGCGGCCGCCGGCCCCGCACGCCGAAATACGCCGCCATCGCGGCCAGCGACAGGAGCGTCAGCGCCCCGCCGACCCGGACCGCCAGCAGGACGTTCAACGAGTACTTCCGCTCCAGGTGGTCGAACCGGTAGCAGCTCAGGATGAGCCGGTCCAGGAGCGACCCGGCCTTCCCCTCGGACGCTTCAACCAAGCTCAGCCGCAGCGTCGTCGTCCCGCCCGGTACGCGGTACTCCCCGTCGTACTTCTGCCCGTAGAAGTACCGCGAAATCTTCCCGGTCGGCGTCAGCACCACGACGCCGGTCGGGTGGTCGTACTCCTTGTACACCTTGTCGTAGGCGTACTTGAAGCCGACCGCGTCGGTCAGCCGGTGGATCGCGTCTTCCTTCTTGCGGGCCGCGTCGCCGCGCCGCCCGGTCAGGAACCGCCACCCGGCCTCGGCCCCCGGCCGGCCGTACAGGGCGAGGTAGCTCGCCTTCTTCGCGGCCGCGATGTCGGCCTGCTCCTTCGGGTCGAAGCTGACGGTCACGACGTTGAACGCCCCGCCGACCGAGAAGTCGCCCGGCATCGCCCGCATCGCGTCCACGAGGCCGTTGAGCACGTCGGTGCAGTTCATCGGGCAGCGGTAGTAGGCCAGCACCAGGATCGTCGGCTTGCCGCCGATGCAGTCGCCGAGGGTGATGTCCGCGCCGGTCTCGTCGGCGAACGTCACGTCGAGCGGCACCTGCTCGCCCACGCGGTCGTCGATGGTCACGGCGGGGTTGGCCACCCGCTTGGCGTCGCCGGCGGCCGGCTCGCGCCAGTTCTGGGCGAGCGCCGGGGTCGCGGCGGCGAGGGCGACGAACAGGGTTAGTACCGAACGGCGCACTACTTCTTCTCCGGGGGGGCGGGGGCCTTCGGCGCTTCCTTCTTCTCAGGTTCCTTCTTCGCCTCGATCTTCGGGGCGGCCGGCGGGGTGGCGCGGCCGGCGTTCGACGTACTCGGCTTGTCGACCGAGGTCAGCGGCCGCGTCGCGTCTTTCCGGACCGGGAAGAAGTCCTTGTTCCCGACCGCCACGGTCATCGCGTCGGCGATCGGGATGCGGGCGAACTTCTTCTCGGCGTCCACGTACCCGGTCCGCTGGAGGGCGGCGACGCGGTCGGGGCGGATCTCCTCGGGGTGGATCTCGGGCGAGTTCCCGGTCGGCATCTCGGGGCGGGCGTAGAACTGGCCGTCGGCCTCGCGGCGGCGGAGCGGTTCGAGCCGCGGCTGATCGACCTCGCGGGCCTTGTTGTCGTCCTGCCCCTTGCGGTCGATGCGCAGGAGCCGTTCGTTGAGCGGTTGCTCGCCGCGGCGGACGGCCTCGGGGTGGGCGTAGGGGGTCGGCCGGACGTTCTGCGACAGTACGTAGAACGCGAGGGCGGCGACGCTGAATGCGATCGCGAACGTGACGACGACCGCGACCGGGACGCTCAGGATCGGCTTGACCGCGAACACGTCGGGTTCGTGCCCGGCGGCGAGCGCGGCCGGGTTCACCCCGCCGCCGCCGGCGTGGTCGTCGGGGGCGCTGCCGTGCGAGGCGTCGTTCGGCCAGTTCGGGCCGGCCCCGGGCTGCGGCCCGTCGGCGGGGGGCTTAGTGGGATTCATGGTGGTGGCCCTCCGGCAGCTGGTACGCCTCGTTCGCGGGGAACAGCGGCCGCTGCTTCAAATGGTAGAGGAACAGCAGCCCCCAGACGCCGCCGATCCCGAGCAGCGCCCCCACGTCGAGCAGCAGGGACGCGGCCGAATAGCCCTCGAAGGTCGGCTCGACCCACCACACCACGTCCACCGCGCACATGACGAGCAGATAAATCGCCATCGCCCGCAGGCGGACCGGGTGGAGCTTGATGTCGCGGAACAGCAGGAGCAGGAACGGCAGGGCGAAGTGGAACACGATCAGCCCGGCCGACACCCACCACCACCCGCCCCCGGACCGCCGCAGGTAGAACGGGATCTCCTCCGGCAGGTTGCCGATCCAGATGATGAGCAGCTGCGAGAACGACGTGTACGACCAGAAGAGGGTGAACGCGAGCATCAGGGTGCCCATGTCCAGCTGGAACTTCGGCCGCATCAGGTCGCGGAACGGCGGGCGGGCGACGAGGAACAGGAACGTCGCCACGCAGAAGGCGAAGCAGGTGAGCAACTGGTTGACGGCGAAGATGACCGGGAACATGGTGGACGCCCAGGCCGGCTCCAGCGACATGACCCACTGGCTCGCCCCGACCGTGAGCGTGATCGCGTAGGCGATCAGCCCGGGGCCGGAGACGTTCTTCAACTTTTCCAGGCTGGCGGGGAGCTTGGCGGGGTCGGTTTCGCCGTCCTGCCCCCACTTGTTCAGGACGTAGATGAACGCCCCCCAGACGGCGAACAGGACGACGGCGACCCCGGCGAAGGCCGGCGGGGAGAGGAAGCTGAACGTCGCGTCGTAGCGCTCGCGCTGCTCCTCGGCGACCCGCTTCTTGACGGCGTCGTCCGACATCTTGCGCCGCTCGGCCTGCTTGGCGGCGATGGTGGCGGCCCCGGCGTCGGCGTGGTCGCCCGGCTGCGACGCCGGCGGGTGGTCGGCGGCGTGCGTGTGTTCCGGGGCCGACCACCAGTACAGCGGGGCGTGCGAGTCCTTCTGGACGAACGCGCCGATCACGACCGGGACGAACAGCACGGCCATGAGCGGCAGCGTGCGGGTGGCCGATTCGAGCGGGCGGCGCAGGAGCACGCCCCACGAGGTCTTGGCCAGGTAGTGGATCATCAAGAGCGCCATGCCGCCGAGCGGCAGGCTGAGCCAGTAGACCCACGCGGACAGGTACGCGGCCAGGATGCGGGTCGTCCCGCCGGGGCCGTGCCCGTCCTCGGCCGTGCCGTAGGTGATGACGGCGGCGGCGGCGAACGCGGCGACGCCGGCCACAGCAGCGAGCGCGGCGACCTTGCGCGGGCCGGCCCAGTCGGGCGCGGCCGTCGGGGCGGGGGTGGGAGCGGTCGGAGCGGTACTCACGGGTGTTGACCCCCGGCGGCGGCCTTGTCGGCGGAAAGCTTCTGGCGCACCCCGGCCGGCAGCGCCCCGACCTCGGCCCGCTGGCTCATCTGGAGCGTCCGGAGGTAGGCGATGATGCGCCAGCGGTCGGCCGGCGGAATCTGGGCGGCGTAGTCGCCCATCGCCCCGTACCCCTTCGTAATCACCTCGAAGACGTACCCGATCGGCACGTCGCGGATCGGGATTTGAACGTCCCACTTCCAGTACCCGCGCGACACCCCGCGGGGGATCGAGCCGAAGTCGTCCGGCTCGTTGGCCTCGACCTTCTCGGTGTGGAACGACGTCGGCTTGAGGTAGCCGCGCTCCCAAATCTTCCCCTTGCCGTTGCCGAGCGGCCCGTGGCAGACGGCGCAGTAGTTCGAGTAGCGGTCGGCCCCGCGGCTGAGGTCGGCCCCGGTGATCTCGAACGGGTACTCGGTGACGTACACGGCCGGGCCGGAGTGCGCCTGGCCGGGCCGCGGGTCGAACCGCGGCGCGCCGTAGGCGGAGCCGCGGTCCTCGGCCGGGGTCGCGGCCGACGGATCGACCTTGGCGGCGGCCGGGCCGTTCCAGAACCGGCCCCACTCCGCGCCGGTCAGCCCGGTGACGAGCGGGTCGGAGTCGAGGTACTGGGCGCGGTGGACGACGCCGGCTTCGAGCGGCCGGCTCGACCGCCCGTCGGCGAAGAACGCGGACGGCTCGTAGGGCCGGTAGTACGGCTGCTCGGCCATCTTCTGCTGGCACCCGGCCGCGGCGAGGGCGGCGAGGGCGAGGGCGGCGACGCCGCCGCGGGCGAGTCCGGAGGCCATCACTCGAACACCTCCTCGACCGGGGCGGCCGGGTTGAGGCTCGTCAGGAAGGCGAGCGTCCCGTCGCGGTCGTACTTCGGGTCGGCGGCCTCGACGCTCAGGAAGAACCAGTCGCGGGTCGCCCGGTCGAACGTCTTGCTGTTGAACAGCGGGTGGTGCAGGCGGGGCAGCCCGCACAGGGCCATCAGCCCGAACAGCCCGCTCAGGGCGGCCGTCAGCACCATCATCTCGAACGTGATCGGGATGAACGACGGCCAGCTCATGTACGGCCGCCCGCCGATGTTCAGCGAGTACCCGTAGGCGTTGTCCCAGTACTGCATGAAGAACCCGGCGCAGGCCCCCGTCAGCCCGCCGACGAACATGACCACGCCCATCTCGGACTTGGGGAAGCCGAGGATGTCGGCCGTCTCGCCGACCGGGTACGGGGTGTGGGTGTCCATCCGCGTGTACCCGGCGTCGCGGGCCTTGCGGGTGGCGACGATCAGGCTGTCGGCGTCCGGGAACGCGGCCAGCGCCCCGTAGGCCGTCGGCTCGTCCGGGTCGGCGGGGCCGTGCCCGTGGGCCGGCGCGGTAGTCGGGGTCGCGGTGCTCAAGGGGCGTTCTCCATGATCGAGTGCCCGCCGCCCCCGCCCTGCTTCTTCGGCAGGAGTTCGCGCATCTCGGTGATCGAGATCATCGGCAGGTAGCGGAGGAACAGGAAGAACAGGAAGAAGAACATGCCGAGCGACCCGACCATCGTGGCGTAGTCCCAGATCGTCGGCGTGTACCGGCCCCAGATGCCCGGAATCTGGTCGCGGGTGAGCGTGATGACGATCACGTACCGCTCGAACCACATCCCGATGAGGGCCGAGATGCAGACGAGTTCGAGCCAGAACGGGCTGCGCCGCGCCCACTTGAACCACAGCAACTGCGGGACGACGAGGTTGCAGAACAGGAGCGTCCAGTACGACCACCCGTAGGGGCCGAACGCCCGCTCGATGGTGGTGCCCCACTCGTACAGGCTGTGCCCGTACCACGCCATGTACGCCTCGCTGAAGTACCCGTAGCAGACGAGCATTCCGGTCGCCAGCATCACCTTGCCGCAGATGTCCATGTGGTGGTCGGTGAAGAAGTCCTCCAGGTGGTACCACTTGCGGATCGGCAGCGCGAGGGCGACGACCATCGCGAAGCCCGAGAAGATCGCCCCGGCGACGAAGAACGGCGGGAAGATCGTCGCGTGCCACAGGGGGACGATCGACACGGCGAAGTCGAAGCTCACGACCGTGTGGACCGACAGCACGAGCGGGGTGCTGAGGCCGCCGAGCAGTAGGTAGACCTTCTCGTAGCGCCGCCAGTGGATCGCTGACCCGCGCCAGCCGAGGGCCAGGATGCCGTACACGACCCGCTGCCACGGCTTCAGCGCCCGGTCGCGCAGCGCCGCCAGGTCGGGGATCAGGCCGATGTACCAGAACACCAGCGAGACGGTGAAGTAGGTGGTGACGGCGAACACGTCCCACGTCAGCGGGCTGCGGAACTGCGGGTACATGCCGGCGACGTTCGGGAACGGGTAGAGCCAGTAGAAGAACCACGGCCGGCCCATGTGCAGGAGCGGGAACAGCCCGGCGCACATGACCGCGAAGATGGTCATCGCCTCGCTGAAGCGGTTGATGCTCGTCCGCCACTTCTGGTGGAGGAGCAGCAGGACCGCGGAGATGAGCGTGCCGGCGTGGCCGATGCCGATCCACCACACGAAGTTGATGATCGCGAAGCCCCAGGCCGTCGGGACGTTGATGCCCCAGATCCCGACGCCCATGTAGAAGAGCCAGGCGACCGACACGATCAGGATTTGGAGCAGGGCGAAGCCGGCGAGGAACCCGACCCACCACCCCTTCGGGTGCGGGAGGTTGAGGACGACCTCGCCGATCGCGTCCCCGACCGACACGAGGTCGTGCCGGTTCTGCACCAGGGGGTGCATCTCGGGTTCGAGCGGCAGGCCGGACCGGGCCGGGTGTTCAGCGGTCGTCGCCACGTGTCAGCTCCCCTTCAGCTCGGGGTTCGGGTTCCGCAACGCCGCCAGGTAGCTCGTCCGCGGCATCGTGTTCAGTTCCGCGAGCAGGCCGTAGTTCGCCGGCTCCGCCTTCCAGTGCCCCACGACCGTCCGGGCGTGCCGGGTGCCCGACGGGTCGGCCGGGTCGGCCGCGTCGTTCAGGTCGCCGAACATGATCGCCCCGGACGGGCAGGCTGTCTGGCAGGCGGTCCGCACTTCCAGGTCGCGGATCTCGCGGAACTCCCGCTCGGCCGCGATCTCGGCGTACCGGATGCGCTGGACGCAGTAGGTACACTTCTCCATCACCCCGCGGCTGCGGACCGACACGTCCGGGTTGCGGCCGAGCTTGAGGCTGGCCGTCGCCCAGTCCTGGAACGACAGGAAGTTGAAGCGCCGGACCTTGTACGGGCAGTTGTTCGAGCAGTACCGGGTGCCGACGCAGCGGTTGTACACCATGTCGTTGAGGCCGTCGGCCGAGTGCGCGGTCGCGGCCACCGGACAGACGATCTCGCACGGGGCCTTCTCGCACTGCTGGCACGGCACCGGCTGGAAGTACGTCTTGGTCGCGTCCGGCTTCTCGGGCGTCCCCTCGTAGTAGCGGTCCACCCGGATCCAGTACATCTCGTGGCCGCGGGTGACTTCGTACTTGCCGACGACCGGGGTGTTGTTCTCGCTCTGGCAGGCGACCATGCAGGCGTTGCACCCGGTGCAGGCGCTCAGGTCGATCGCCATGCCCCACCGCCGGGCCTTCACCTGCGCCGCCGGGTAGAGGGCGTCGTTCGGCTTGTACATCGTCAGCGGGATCAGCCGCGCGTCGTGCCCTTCGTGCTTGTGGTCGCCGTCCTTGTGGTCGTGCGTGTGATCGTGGGCCGGGCCGTAGCTGGTGCCGCTGCGCTGCTGCGTCCCGGAGGCGTTGTCGCCCGACGGCGGGCCGGGGATGTTGTGGCTGATCGGGTCGGCTTCCCCCGCGGCCATCGGCGGAATCTTGGCGAACGACGGGTTCGCCTTGTAATCGCTAATGCTGCCGCGGCGGACCGGGGCGCGGTCGATGGTGTGCCCGTTGATCGGGTCCACCTGCGTCATCACCCAGTACGCCTGCGTGCAGGCGAGGAAGTAGGTGTCGGACAGGCGGGTGAGCTTCAACCCGCCGGCGAACGCCGGGGCGTCGCTAGTCCGCAGGGCGAAGGCGTTGAACCCGCGGACGGCCTTTCCGTCGGCGTTCATCTCGCCGGGCATGTTGCCGACCCGCCCGGCCCGCTCGCGGCCGCTGCCGAGGTGGACCGTCACCGCCCCGTCCGGGTGTCCGGGCAGAATCCACACCGGGGCCTTGACCTTCCGCCCCTTGTATTCGAGCACCAGGATGCTGACCTCGGTGCGGCCGCGCTCGCCGGCGGTCCAGCGGAAATCCTTCTCGGCCCCGAGCTTCCGCCCGGTCGCCGGGCTCACGAAGGCGGCGTTGTCCCAGGTCAACTTCGTGACCGGCTTCGGCACTTCCTGGAGCCAGCCGTTGTTGGCGAAGCGGCCGTCGAAGAGGGTCGGGTCGGGACGGAAGTTGATCTCGTAGTCGTCGCCGGCCGGGGCGGGCGACGCCGGCTTCGCGCCCTCGGCCCAGTTCCCGGCGAGGGGCGGGTTGACGGCCGCCGGGGCGCTGCCGCGGACGACGCCGGCCCGCACCGTCTCCTGCCACGCCGGGTCGAACTCGCCGGCCTGCCCGATCTTCGGGAACTGCGCCCGCCAGTAGTTGCGGACGATCTCGCGGCCGTCGCGGGTCGGGGCGAGGGTCACGTCGGCGAGGATTTCGAGCGCCGACTTGCCGGAGTAAAGCGGGGCGATGAGCGGCTGCTGGACGACGGCCGTGCCCTCGAAGCCGCGCAGATCGCCCCACGCTTCGAGGTAGTGGGCTTCGTTGACATGCCACTCGCACAGTGCGGCCGTCTCGTCCGGGTGGCTACCCAAGTGGAACGTGAACGGGACGTTCTTGACCGCGGCCGCGAAGTCCAGGTCGGCGGGGGCGGTGTAGGCCGGGTTGGTCCCGCCGAGGATGAGCAGGGCGTCCACCGCCTTCGCGTTCATCTCGGCGACGAGGGCCGGGAATTCGACCATCTTGCCGTCGGGCCGGGCCTCGACGGCGGGGACGAGGTTGACCGTCTGGCCGACGTTGCCGAGGGCGCTGTTGATGGCGTGGGCGAGGGCGTGGACCGACGCCGGCTGGCTCTCGCCGGCGACGACGACGCACGTTCCGCGGCGGCCGCGCAGGTCGGCGGCGAGCGGGTCGAGCCACTTCTGGGCTTCGTCCGGCAGGCTCCCCGCCGCCGGCACCCCGGCGACCCCGAGCTTGGCGGCGAGTGCCCGGCCGAACGACTCGACCTGACTGGCCAGCACCGGCAGGCGGTGGTCGGCGACCGACCCGGTGATGCTCGGCATGCACTCGACGACGTACAACCGGCTCATCCGCTCCGGCGTGACGTACTCGGCCTCCTGCCCGGCCGGGATCACCTGGCGGACGCGGCGGCGGGTGGCGAAGTCCTTGCTGTAGCGCAGGTGCCCCGGGCCTTCGCCGAGGAAGTCGGCGTCGAGCGACAGGACGACGTCGGCCTTCGTGAAGTCGTAGACGACGCCGAGGTCGCGGCCGAACGCCTTGCGCACGCCCTCGCGGGTGTTGTCCTGGCCGCACGGCTCGAACTGCGTCCACCGGGCGTTGGGGAAGTCGGCGAACAGGGCGGTGAGGCGGTCGGCGAGCGTCGGCGAGGTGACGGCCCCGGTGAGGACGCGGAGGCGGACGCCCGCCTTCGGCCGGCCGCGGTCGTCGTACAGCTGCCGGCGGACGGCGCGGATCGCCTCGTCGTAGGGGGCCGCCTGGCCGATGTGGGTCGGCAGCTGCGAGCGGTCCGGGTCGTACAGGTCGAGGACGCTGGCCTGCACCTGGGCGCTGGTGCCGCCCTTGTTGGCCGGGTGGTCGGGGTTGCCCTCGACCTTGACCGGCCGCCCCTCGTGGCTGCGGGCTAGCACGCCGACGGCGTACCCGGCGACCGAACAGGCGGTGGCGAAGAACAGCGGCACGCCCGGAATCATCTGTTCCGGCTGGCGGCTGTACGGGACGATCTTGCGCCGCGGGGCGGGGCGCGGCGAGCACCCGGCGGCCCCGGCGAGGGCGAGCGACGCCCCCATGATGGTGAGGAAGTTCCGCCGCGTGACCGGGTCGGTCCACTCGGCCGCGTCCTCCGGGAACTCGTCGGCCATGGCCTCCCGGAACGCCGGGCTGTCCATGTACTCCTCCAGCCCGCGCCACATCGGCGGGGGGGCGGGGGGCGTGGCGGCCGTCGTGTCGGGCTTCATCTTCACCTCGGGAAGCTGTTAGCCATAAGCCGTCAGCTATCAGCCAGAAAAAACACCCGATCCCGTCCCCAGCCGCCAGCCCCTTTGAAGGTATGGCTGACGGCTGACAGCTTGTCGCTAACGGCTTCTCACCGGTGGCACATCGAGCAGCCGGTCAGGGTGACGGCGTCGCGGACCCCGTACAACTCCTTCAACTTCGGCCCCAGCTCACCCTGGGTCGCCGGCCGCGGCTTGCCGACCAGTTCGGCCACCCACTTCGAGTCGGTCGCCTTCCCGTCGGTGTCCTTCACCTGCCCCCAGTTCGGCAGGTCTTCCCGCTTCCACACCTGCTCGTGCCCGTCCACCGGTTTACCCGGTGCCCACGTCATGCTGTACACCTCGGACTTCGGCCGGAGCTGCTCCTGCGGGTTGCGGTGGCAGTTGATGCACCACTCCATCAGCAGGGTCTTCGACTGGAAGGTCAGGTTCATCTGGTCGATCTGGCCGTGGCACGACTGGCAGCCGACGCCCTTGGCGACGTGGATCGAGTGGTTGAAGTAGGCGTAGTGGGGGACGTTGTGGACCCGGTTCCAGACGATCGGCGTGTCGTTCTGGTAGCTCTCGCGGACCGGCTTGAGCAGGTCGGCCCCGGTCCACACCTGCTGGTGGCAGTTCATGCACGTCTTGGCCGGCGGGACGTTGGCGAAGTGCGAGTCCTCGACCGACGTGTGGCAGTACAGGCAGCCGATGCCGAGTTGGCCGACGTGGTGGGCGTGGCTGAACACGACCGGCTGCGACACGACCTCGTCGATCCCGGTCGCGTAGGTCGAGCGGTAGAAGGCCGCCAGCCCGACCCCGGTGCCCCCGAACCCCATCGGCAGGGCGAGGACGAGGAACCGGGTGAGGGAGTTGATCCCCTTCGGGAAGATCTGGGGCATCGGCGGCCTCCGGAGGGGCGGCCCGCGGTCGCGCGGGCGATGGCCAGAATCACGAACGCACCGGCGGGGCGGGCCGTCACCACGGGAAGTAGCCCCACATGACGGCCCCGAGGCCGGCGTAGACCGCACTCGTCACGCCCAGGCTGACGGCACAGATGCCGACCCCGGCGAGGGCGAGGTTCTCGCCCCGCAGTCCGCCCCGGTTCCCGACCGCCAGCGAGACCAGCCCGAGGGCCAGGCCGACGGCCGCCAAGCACATCCCGAACGGCTTCCAGAAGAAGACGATCAGGCTGAAGTACCCGAGCGCGACCGAGGCGACGGCGATCCCGCGGATCGGGGCCGCGTGCCTCGGGGCGTCGGCGGCGGGCGGGGGGGCGTGGTCCATGACGACCCTTTCCGGCCGAGTACGGGGAGCGGTGACACCCCGGGCGGTCCGGCGCGGCCGCCGCGCCGGACGCAGTGTCAAGCCAGAGTGTAGGGCGGGCGGACCCGGCGGCAACCCGGAATTTTCCCCGACCCGATCCGGCGGCGTCAGCCCCAACAACCGCGACGCGATTCGGGGCACAACACCGGAATTCCTAAAGGGAGACGCGGCTTCCCGCCGGTGAGAATCGCCGCCCCGGTCGCGCCCCACTCCTGAGAATTCGGGGTCGTTTGGGGCCGGGTTCGGTTCGCCGCGACCCCAGCGGCGCGTTCGACACGGTCGCCGCGTCCAATCTTTCGGCCCGCCTGCCTCGTCGGATTATTTTCGCCCCGTCCCGATTTTCCGCGCCGCGATTCCGGAGATTCCTCCATGCCCGTGCCGGGTGGGAAGGTTCGTTTCGCCGTGGTCGGGGCCGGCGCGTTCGCCCGGTGCGCCGTCCTGCCCGGCTTCGCACACGCCCCGACCGCCGCCCTCGCCGCGGTCGTGTGCGGCGACCCGGTCGATGGGTACGGCATCGGTGCGCGGTACGGCGTCCCGGTTTGCGGGTACGAGCGGTACGACGAGCTGGTCGCGGGGGGCACGGTCGAGGCCGTGTACCTCGCGCTGCCGCCGTCGATGCGCGAGGGGTTCGCGGTGCGGGCGGCCCGGCGCGGGGTGCATGTGATCTGCGAGTCGCCGATGGCCGCGACCCCGGCCGGGGGCCGGGCGATGGTCGCGGCGGCGGCCGCGGGCGGCGTGCGGCTGGTAGTGGCGGCGCGCCTCGCGGCCGACCCCGCGCTGCGAGCGGCGGCCGAGTACCTGCGGGAAGGGGCGGTCGGCGAGCCGCGCGTGTTCGACGCCGTGTTCACCCGGTGCGTGCCGGACGGCGACACCCGCCGGGCCGCCGCCCTCGCCGGCGGGCCGCTCGCCGACACCGGCCTCGCCTGCGTCCGGGCCGCCCGCGTCCTGTTCGGGGCCGACCCGACCGACGTGACCGCGATCCCGGCCGAAGGCGGCGACGACGGCGACGACGCCCCCGAGATGGTGTCGGCGACGATGCGGTTCGCGGGCGGCCGGCTCGCCGCGTTCACCTGCGGGTTCGCCGCGACCGGCGCGGCCGAGTGTCGCGTCGTCGGCACGACCGGCGACCTGCTCCTGAACCCGGCCGACGGGTTCGAGTCCGAGCGGGTGCTGCACCTGACGACGGGCGGGCGGACGACGGTGGTGCGGTACGGCCGGCGGCACCACGTCGGGGCGGAAATCGAGGCGTTCGCCACCGGCGTCCGCCGCGGCCGCGGCTTCGACCCGGACGGGGCAGACGGCCTGACCGACCTGCTGGTGCTCGACGCGATCCGCCGCTCGGCCCGGACCGGCCGGCCGGCGCGGGTCGGGGCCGACCCGTCGCGGCGGGAACTCACGGACCGCAGTCCGCGGGCTTTCCCCCGGAACAGCTTTCTGGACCAGCGTTAGAAGTGCCCGAGCGTCTTGCGGAAGCGGTCGATCGACGCCCGCACTTCCACCGCCCCGTCCTCCATCGACGCCCACCCGAGCGGCTCGATCACCACGCCTTCGAGCTGCTTGTAGGTGCTGAAGAAGTGCTCGACCTCGCGGAGGAAGTGGCGCGGCACGTCTTCGAGCTTGCGGATGTCCTCGAAGAGGGGGTCTTTGTTCGGGACGGCGAGGAGTTTGTAGTCGTTCTGCCCCTTGTCGCGCATCTTGAAGATGCCGACGATGCGGGCCTCGATCAGGCACCCGCTGAACGTCGGCTCGTTGACCATGACGAGGATGTCGGACGGGTCGTTGTCCTCGGCGAGGGTTTGCGGGATGAACCCGTAGTCGCCGGGGTACATGGTGGACCCGTAGAGGTAGCGGTCCATCTTGATGAGGCCGGTGGCCTTGTCGACCTCGAACTTCGTCCGCCGCCCCTTGGGGATCTCGACGATCATGTTGGCGACGCCCTGCTCGCCGGTGCCGGGCGGGACCATCATGTAGTCGCGGTTGTAGTCGCGGCGAGCCATCGTGCGGGCCTCGTGGGTCGGCACCCGGAGAGGGTCGGTGCGCCCGGTTAGTTTACGGGCGGGCGGCGGGGCGGGGGAGGTGTACAAGCCCGCGCCCGTTTAGCCGCGACGCGGAGTCTTCGGAGCGGAGCGCGTGGGCGTACCGGTGCCTCGCCAAACGGGGGCCGGCGGACACGATGCTTTCCCCACGACCCGAGTCCGCCTCACAGCATCGACGGGCTTGGGTCGTCGAACTCCGCGTTCAAGAGGTACTCTCTAAATTTCATCGGTTCCCGTTGAAGTTCTGACGGGGCGAACGTCAACAAATTCATGATGTCCGCCTGCGTGCGCTCCGGCAACTGATCGAGGTGGTGATCGACCATTGCGTCCCGCTTCTCGGCCGAAAGCCCCTCGAACCGCGGGTCGATCACCCGGACGCGGATCGATGCCGAGTTATACCGGTAGGCGTCGGCCTGCACGAAGCCCGCCCGGTGAAGTACCTCCTCGACCTGGCGCGTCTCGGCCGTGCGCTTCGCTTCCCAACGGGGGGCGGATGTGGTTGTCATTGCAGTTGGCCCTCCACCCAATCGTAGATCGCCTTCGCCGTATTCAGGAAGGCGACCGTCTCCCCGGTGTCCCGCCGTCCGGTTTCGTACCGCAAGTCGGTCGTCCAGTCGAAGCGCCGCATCCGCTTGGCGATTCCGAGTGGCAGGGCGACGCCCGAGTTCCGCAACTCGCCGAGCAACACGTCGGGCCGGTGCATCTTCGCCCCGGACGTGATCCGCCTGAGGGTGTCCGGCTTGTCGGGTTCGGGGGTCCGATGCAAGATGAGTGCCTTCAGCGAACACTCGACGGTGTAACCTCCGAGGTACTGGGCGTCCAGAGTCAGTTTTTCCCGAAGCAGTGTCTCCGCGGTGGTTAACCGCTGCCCCGCCACCTTCAGAAAGTCCCGACTCGTTGTTGGGGTCACGCACCGACTCCACTCCGAACGCGGCATTCCCTTAGTAAGGCAGCGAATTCCAGCGTAATGACGCGCCTCGAACCGCTCGATACCTCCGCGACCAAACAGCAAGTTCACCGGCCCGACTTCAACGACGGGGTCACGCGCAGCATTTGGTTAAGCTTCTGCCGCCTCACGGGTGTTCGACCAACAGTGGACCCTCGGGAGCGAAGTTGTCCCGGTATGCCCGCCGCTTGCCGTGTCCGGTGAACTGCCCGGTCGGGATGAACTCAGTCTCGTCCACCCGGCGCAAGTCGCGTACCTCCCAAAACACTGCCCAATGGCCGGCGTTGTCCGACTCGTTCTGGCCGGTGGACGGCGGCCGGAACCGCATTCCCGCCGGGTGCGCGCCGACGATGCACTCGACGTGGCCGACGTACACCGCTCGCCAAGTGGCGGCCCGGACCTCCTGCGGGCCGGACCACGAGGCGTAGATGTAGACATCGACCGGCATGCCCTTGCGGGCCGCATTCAGTTCGCGGAACACCTCCCACGACCGGCTCCCGAACGCCACCTTGCCTTCGGCAGCGCAGACGGCAAGGCCCGAATCGAGGTGCCCGGTCGGGATAGGGGCGAGCAGGGCAACCATTGGATGCGGCTCGCTCATCGGTGCGCCCGTCTGCGGTCCAATCACCGCTCGGCGTGCGGAACCGCGACCGATCGCCGGGCTTTCGACACCCTACCCGACGGCTATTCGGGTCGCCATCAGAATCCCGGCGGTCCCCGAAAAGGTCAACGTCGGTAGGGGAAGGCGATCAAATCCCGTGGGTGATCCACCTGATCTACCTGATCGCCTTCCTTGTTTTCCAGCACTTCGCCACGGCCGCCCGGGGTCGTTTCGGTGATCCGCTCGCCCGCGTCGGAGCGTACCCGGGCGACCTCCGTGGGGCGGGAGTCTGACCGGCCCGTGGCTCACCCGATTAGCTTGCGCAACTCCTTAACGTACTTGGGGACGGCGACCGTCGCGTCCTCCTTCGCCTCGTACTCCAGCACGACGACGCCGTGGAAGTTCGCCGCCTTCAGAATCTTCACCACCCGGCCCAGGTCGGCCTCCTCCCTCTGGTTGCCCGGGTACACCTCCGTCTTCACCTGCGACACCACGCCGTAAGGGGCGATCGTCGCGATGTCGGCGTAGGGGTCGGCGGTGTGGAAGTTCCCGGTGTCGATGTTCACGCCGAGCGACGTACTCGTGATCGGCTTCACCAGCGCGAGCAGTTGCTCCGGGGTCGCCGTGATCCCGCCGTGGTTCTCCAGCGCCAGCACGACGCCGACCTTGTCGGCCGCGGCGCAACACTCCTCGATGGCGGTGACGACGCGCTTCTGCGCCGCCTCCAGGGCGTCGCCCTTCTCCAGGTTGCCGGCGAAGATGCGGACGGTCTTGGCCCCGAGCCGGGAGGCCCGCCCGACCCACTGCTTGACCTTCTCGATCTCGGCCTTGCGCTTGTCGTCGTCGCGGACGCAGAAGTTGTTGCCGACCGGCACCCCGGAGATGGCCAGCTTCCGCCTGGCGGCGTGGGCTTTGAGCTTGTCGAGGTAGGCGTCGGTGGTTTCGGCGAAGTAGTACGACGTGAGTTCGACGGCGTCGAGCGGCAGGTCGGCGGCGAGGTCGATGAAGTCGAACAGGGTCATCGTCGGCTTCTTCAGGTCGAGCGCCTGGCGGAAGCTGTAGGCGGCGAGGCCGAGTTTGAGGTCGGCCTTCGGGCCGGGCCGCTTGACCGGGTCGATGGCGGTGGCGAGGGCCGGGTGGAGGCCGGCGGGCAGCACGGCGGCGGTGCGGAGGAAGTCGCGGCGGGACGGG
>Ga0105047_10004722_pt1 | contig 23643 bp, 10 predicted proteins | sample MAT04_FD_78384 | JGI IMG/M metagenome (GOLD analysis project Ga0105047, IMG submission 78384) | Freshwater microbial communities from Lake Fryxell liftoff mats and glacier meltwater in Antarctica - MAT-04 (megahit assembly) | ecosystem: Environmental > Aquatic > Freshwater > Ice > Liftoff... | reverse complement strand
CCGGTCGCCGCGTCACGCACAGTGACGTGCACCGAGCCTTGCTGCGGAGTGCTCGCGTGCACGACGACGGCGCCTGCGGCCTCCGGCAAGAGAGGGACTCCCACGAGACAAGAGCCGCTGATGGTGAGGACGCAGAGGCCGGCGAAGAGTGCCATTGTGCGCATCGGAGTGCGCCTACGGTGCCTCTTCACCGTGGCCTGTAGGCGGCGCGGGTGTGAACAACGATCGACGGTTGTGCCGCGTTCGTGCGGCCGCTGCGTGACGGGCGAGTTGCGCCCATCGCTACGCAGCACCGCGCGCCGCCGCGGGACGCCGGGGGAAAACAGTCGCGGCGCCGAGCGCAGCGAGCGCGGCGAGCATCGGCACGACCGCCGCGTGATAGCGGTCGCCACCGATGTAGACGAAGTGCAGGAGCGCCAGCCCAAGCACGGGCGCGAGCACGACGAGCTCGGCGCGGCCCATCGGCGCGTGGCGCCAGCGGGCGATTCGCCGCGCCGCGCCGACGAACACGAGTGCGATCAGGATCATCCAATAGACGCGGCACGCCGCGATGGCGAAGAGGGAAAAGCGCTCGCCGGTCCGCGGCGCGAGGCGATTCACCTGTGCGACATATTGCGCCGGCGCCTGCTCGTATCCGAAGGTGTTCACCAGCTTGAGCGCACCGCGCGCGAGCCAGCTCGGGACGTCGGCGGCGATGCGTTCGCGCGCGTGTCGGTTGCGCCAGTCATCGGCCTCGAGCTCGCGCAGACCGATGGGCGCATTTTGCCCCGCGGGCACGCTGTCGTACCCGCCCTCGCCGAAGGTGCCGAGCAAGAGATTGAGCCCGCCGTTGGTGGAGACGAGGACAGGCGCGCCCATTTCGCGTTGGTTGCGCACCACCCAGGGCGCAAGCGGCGCGAGCGCGCATGCCATCGTGAGCAGCGTCCACGCCGCCGCCTTGCGCAGCCGCTGCGGGAGCGCGGTCGAGCGAAACCTCAGCCAGGTCACGCTGGCCGCCACGATTGGCACCATGATGAGCGAGGTCGAGCGGACATACGCCATCAATCCAAAGCACAAGCCCATCACCATCAGCCAGCGCAGCAGGTTGCGGCGCCGCGCGTAGAGAAGCGGAATGAGCCCGATACCGATCCCCAACGCGAAGATCGGCTCGGCGAAGTACGAGACGGATAGCAGCACTCCGCCCGGATAGAGCGCCACCAGCCAGGCGGCGACGCGGCCCGCACGGCGTCCACCGAGCCGCCTGCCGAGCACCCACGCGACAACGACGAGCAGCGCGCCCGCCAACGCCTGCAGCGGGAGGTCAGCGCGCGAGCCGAACCCGAGCAGCCGCAACGAGGCGAAGATTGCGGGCATGCCCGGTGGGAAAAACGCCGACGCTTTGGGTGGGGCAGATTGGTCGAGCATCTGCTGCGTATAGCCACGCCCCTCGGCGAGCTGCTCGGCGCCCCGCAGGTAGAGCACGCCGTCCCAGCCGGGAATTACGGGCACGAACGCGACGAGCGCGACGCGAAGAACCACGCCCACGACGAGCGCAGCGCCGAGATCGCGCAGCGCGCGCGGCGCGCCCACCCGCGCGGCTGCGCGCGTTGTCGTGAGAGATTTCGAGGCGAGGCCGGCCACCGCGCTCGAACTTGCAAGCATGAGACCGCCGCAGCAATCGGAAATGTCGCGCGGCGGTCACGGACCGGTGAAGAACGCGGCTCGAAGTCCGCGCCGCTGCGGGTTTGGCGCCCGGTGAGGAGACACGCGGTCGCCCTCAGGGAGCTGCGGCGTTCACTGCGCCAGGCGTGGCCGTCCCGGCTGCGAAGTCGCCAGTGGCGTCGGGCAGCCGCGACCATGAGAGGGTGTCCTCCGCCGTCGCGTCGCCCGGCACGGCGGCCTCCGCGACGACGGCGCCCGCAGCGTCGAGCACCGCAAACGAGTCACCGCTTCCGGCGGACATGCCGAATGCGGTCTGGACGCAGCGGGCCGCACCGCGGCAGTCTGCGGCGCTCGTCACGATTCCAGTCATCACTGCCGTGTCGAGGTTCATCGCGACCACGAAGTGCTCGCCGGGTGCGAGGGTGAGACCAGCGGGTAGGGCCACGCGATGGGTGACGTCTGCGGGGGGATCGCCGATGCCTTCTCCGTCGGCGACGAAGTAGCCGTCGAGCGATGCGGGCGCGCTCCCTGTGTTCACGATCTCTGCGAAGTCGTCGCCGCGCGGCTGCAGCTCGTTGATCACCAGGCTCGACGTCGGCGTCGTGGCATCGCGGGGAGTCGCGCTATCGACCGGAGTGCCGCCGTCGGTGGGCGTGGTGCCGAGGTCGGTGCCGGAGTCGCGCGTACGGCCGGAGTCCGGTGGGGCGGAGGTGCCTTCGGAGCAAGCGGTCGCACCGAGCAGCGCGAGAATGAGCGTCATACGGAGAGCAGTGCGATACGGGTTCTTCATGGGTCGATTCCTTGGAGCGAGTCTCATAAGTTGCCTTCGAAGCGCCCCGCGAGGTTGCCCTCGACGATCAGACGCAGGTTCGTTCTCTCGAGGCCCGGCACCGCGGACGCGAACGCGTCGTCAGCCAGCCGCGTGTCAACGGCGACGAAAACCCGCAGGGGTGCGGCGACGCGCACCCCGACGGCGCCGGTGAAGGTCGTGAGTGACGACGTCGTCGCGCCCGCCTGCGTGTCGGCACGGAGGTAGGAGAAGCGCGCGGCGAGCAGCAGAGGGAAGACGTCGAGCGGCTCCACGCGACCCCACGCCTCCAGCAATACGCCCTCGCGATCGCCGCGGTCCTCGAGACCCAATATCCATGCCGATTCGACGCCCACTCCCCAGCGCGGGTCCGCCCAAGCGAGCCCACCGACCCAGCGATTGGCGCGTGCAGAGCCGGTGCCCGTCGACCCGTTCTGGAATGCCAGCGTCAGCGTGAGCGGTCGCAGCGCGCGGAACGGCGCGAGCGGATGCAGCTGCGCCGCGAGCTCGAAGGTCTTGCCGCGATTGAGCTCACGCGCGGCATAACCCTCGCCGTTGGTCAGGGCCGCGACGACCGTCCCCCACTCCCCGGGGATGTCGAGTCGCGCAGTTGCTCCGAGGTCACTCGGTTGAATCAGCACATAGAGGCCCACTTGCCGTAGCCCGATGGGCGCGAGCGCGCGATGCCCCCAGATCGTAGTCAGCATCGCATTGGTCGGCAGTGGCACCACACCAATGCGTAGCTCCACCACCTCGGCGATCCGATATCCCACCCACGCTTCGCGCAGCCGCAACACGAGTGAGTCTCCGCCGACGCCGATCAGCGCGCCTTCGCCACCCGCGCGCGTGGCCTCCAGCAGCACGCGGCCCACTACGTCGCTGGCGCGAAACGACATCCATGCCCAGGCGCGCGGGATGTCGAGCTCGTGAAAGTAGTCTGCGCCTTTGGGCAGCGTCAGACGGTATTCGCCGAAGAGCTGCACTCCGGGCTCGAACGCAAAGGGGATGGTGCCGCTCGCCGTCGGCGCGCGTACATCGGCGACTGTCTCTCCGGCAAACGTGTCGGGCGTCAACGCTTGACGCGCGTCGGTGGTCGCCGCCTGAGGTGGCTCCGCCGCGGTTGGCTGTTGGGCGCGCGCGGCCGTCGGCGAGGCCGTGAGACCGAGGAACAACGCTGCTGCGATACAGACGATACGAGTCATTCCCATGGCTGCACAGGCTCCGGTTGACCGAACAGCGCTCGTAGGTCTGCGCTCGGGCGGTCACGCTCATCGGCTGGTACGCCGAGTGTCGCGCCTCGCTCACGCAGCGCGTGCCGGAACAGCGCGTAGTCGTCGAGCACGCGTGACGCGTAGCGGACGGCGACCGACACCTCGTCGTCGACGAAGCCGGCCGGGTCGCGGGCGATGGCCGTGGCGATCGCGGCGCGCGCATCCTCTGCGCCGAGCGCGGGAGTTGCGTGAATGCGCGCCAGCAGCGCGCCGAGAGTCTGCGCGAGCCCGAGCATCGCGCCCGTATTGCCCTCATCGCCTTCGATCCGCTCGACGCGGAGCGTCTTGTGCGCCTCGGACTCGCGCCGCACCTGCATCGGGAAGCCGAGCCACGTGGTGACGCCCCAGAACGGATCCGCGTCGGGCACCGCCCACGACTCGCGCGTCGTGCGGAGGATGCGATCCTGCACGTCGTCGGCATAGCTCCCCGGTGGGAGCCAGCCCTCGGCGCCCGAGTCGAGCGCCTCTTTCAGCTCGAGCACCACGTCGTCTTCGGGTGCGTCGCTCGCGCCGCGCACCACCACGAGGACGCGCACGCGTGGCCAGCTGGCGACGCCACTGCCTACCTGGCGCGCGGCATCGAGCACCTGGAAGAACGCGGGCTCAGGCGCGATCAGCAGCGTCGCGCGATAGCGCATCAGCGCGCCGGGCAGCGGCTCGACGCCGTCGAGCGGCAGCTCGTGCAGAGCCTCCTCGGGATCTGCGGAATCGAGAACTCCGCGGCGCAGTCGACGCTGTCCGCCGACGAGCGTGGTCAGCGCGCCGAGCTCCGCGCGCGCCAGCTGATCGCGGCGACCGCGCCGAAAAAGATCGACTACGAGCGGCGCATCGTCGCCGCTGACGACGCGCGCGCGCGCGGCGCTCGCGATGCCATCGGCGTAGCCCTCGACGGCGGCTCTCACCACTTCTTGCTCGCTCGCGACGAGCGCGGCTCGAGCGCTCGGATCTTCCACGTTGCCGAGGCGGCACGCCAAGACGAGGCTGGTCGTCAGGCGGCGCAGATCCCAGTGATACGGGTAGCGATCGGCGGCATCGAAGTCGTTCGCCTCGAGCGCGAGCACGCCGTCGCCGCCCTCGAGCAAGCCGAAGTTCTCGACATGGGGATCGCCGAGCCCGGGCGGGAGGGGACCCGCTGCGGGAAACCGCGTCACCCCAACTCCGATGGAGGGGTCGCGAAAGTCTCCTCGATAGACTGGCACGGTCCCGCGAAAGAACGAGTACGCGTCGCGCGCCATCCGCGCGTATTTGCCGGCGCTGAGGCTGGGTCGTGCGCGAATGTGGGTCTCGTCCGCGTCGGTGATCGCCGCGATCAGTGTGGCTTCACGCGCGGGCGTGGCGTCAGCGCAGCTCAGCAGCGTTGCGACGCAGGCGACGAGCGCAGCGCGGGCGTTCATCGGCGCGTTATCCCTTTGCGCGGGACCGCTGCCGTTCCGTCTTCGCCAAAGGCGCGCAACGTTCTCGTGACATCTGTGTCGGGATGCGTCCGGTCCGTGCGCACAAGGTCGTCGCTAAGTCACACGACGGCCACGCGCGAATGCGAACGTCGCCGAGACGTATGCTGCGCAGTCTTCTCGCTGGCGATGGCCTCTCGGTGGTGCATCAGCCGATCGTCCATCTGCTCACCGGAGACGTGTTCGGCTACGAGGTGCTCGGTCGCGCGCCGGGCCTCGCGCTACTCGGACTCGACCAGCCCGGCCTCGAACACGGCGGCGCGCTCGGACCGAGCGAGCTGCTCGACCTGAGTGTCTCGCAGGGCCTACTGATGCAGCTCGATCATGCGTGGCGCCGGCTCGCCGTCGAATATGTCGCGCGCCACCACGCCAACGACTCCACGGTGTTCTTCCTGAACGTCGACACGCGCGTCGTCGAAGATCCGAAGTTTGCGCCGGGTTTCACGCGCGCGTTGCTCGACCTTCATCGACTGCCGCCCGCGCGGTTCGTCCTCGAGCTCACCGAGCGCGATACGCAGCTCGCCGAGGCGCGCGTGGAGCGCCTCCTGCCGCACTACACCGAGCAGGGATTTCGCATCGCGCTCGATGACGTAGGCGCGGGATACGCCTCGCTCACCGCGCTCGTGCGGCTGCGTCCACATCTGCTCAAGCTCGACAAGAGCATCGTCACCGGTCTCTCGAGCGACCCCGTGCGCCAGAACCTGGTGCGCGCGCTCGCCGATTTCGGCCAGCGCAGCGGGATGCACGTGATCGCGGAGGGCGTGGAAGAAGTCGCCGACTTGGTCGCCGTCCTGCGCGCCGGCGTGACCCTGGCGCAGGGATGGCTGCTCGGCCGGCCGGCGCCGCACGCCACGCCGCTCACGTTCGAGGTGCGCGATCTGATCCAGCGCTCCGCGAGGGAGCTGCGCAGCCGACGTTTTCATACGATGCGCACGCGCGAGATCGGTGCGATCGCGGGTGACCATCCGTCGATCGCACCAAGCCTCACCGGTGCAGACCTCGAGTCGCAGTTCCGTAGCGAGCCGCAGAGCACTGGCTTTCCCGTCGTGGACGAGCACCAACGCGTGCTCGGCTTGGTCATGCGCAACCGCTTCCAAGAGCAGATGTCTGGGCGCTACGGCTACGCGCTCCGCGCAGGCCGGCCGTGCTCCGACATGATGGACCGCGCACCGCTGAAGGTGGACGCGCAGACTCCGCTCGATACCGTGTCGCGACTCGCCACCTCGCGCTCGACTTTGGCGATGTATGACCACGTGATCGTCGAGCGCGACGGCTACTACCAAGGAGTCGTCACTGTCCGCGCGCTGCTCGAGGCCGCCACCGAGCTCGAGATTCAGCACGCCAGCTACGCATCACCGCTCACGGGGCTCCCTGGGAATGTGGTCATCGAGCAGCGCATCACGCAGCAGCTCGACGCCGCCGAGCCGCACGCGGCCTACGTCTACGCGGATATCGACAATTTCAAGGCGTACAATGACGTGTACGGATTCGCGGCCGGAGACGAGGTCATTCGACTCGTCGCGACGATCCTCAGCGAAGTGTTCGTCGGCCCAGCGTTTGGCGAGCCGTTCGTCGGACACGTCGGCGGCGACGATTTCGTCGTCGTCGCCAGCGCCGGAGACGTCGATCGCGCCTGCGCCGAGGTGGGGCGTCAGTTCGACGAGCGCATCCGCCAACACTACGCGCCAGCCGACCTCGATCGCGGCGGGATCGTCACGACCGACCGGCGCGGGCAGGTTGCCGAGTTCCCGATCTGCGCGCTCTCCATGGCCGTCGTCGCGCCTGCCGACCTGTCGATTCGCGACGTTCGCGAGGTAGGCCGCGTCGCTGCGGAACTGAAGCACCGCGCGAAGGTGGAGGCGCGCAACCGTCAGGGCAGCGGGGTCGTTCGTGAGCGGCGGTTCGCCAGTCCGTACGCAGTGCCGGGCTGAGCGTTCGACGTCGGTTCGCTCGCGCTGCCGCCCCCACTCGCGCTGCTGCGCGCGCTCGTCCAGTCGAGTCGCAGCGTCCCATCGCGAAAGACCATGCCAGTGCGGCCGAGCTCGGTGTCGCCGTTCTCCACGCGTGTGTGCACGTTGGCTGCGGGGCGCACTGTCGCGTCGCGACCGCGCGTGTAGCTCTGCTCCCGCACCGTGACGAGGTAGGCGCGATCGAGCGTGAGCGCGCGCGCGCGACTCGGCACGATCAGGTGGGTGATGTCGCGATCGCCGCCCGGCGCGGCGCGGCGCACTTCGTTCATCGCGAGCGCGCCGCCGGGGAAGAAGCGCGCGAGCATCTCGTCGTTGGCGCGCAGCTCGTCGCCGCCGCCGACGCGTAGCAGATATTCTGCGTATTCGGGCAGCGCATGACCGCGCTGCGGAACGTCACGGATGCCTCGCGCGTCCTGCGGCCGCCAACCTTCGAGGCCTGGCACCTTGCGCGCAAATGAGAATGTCTGATCGATGGTCACGCCGATCCCGGTGTGACAGCCCATGCAGAAGCGATGTTCTTCTTCGGTCTGCGCGCGGAGTCGACCTTCCGCGTCTTCGATGAAGCCCTGGAGCTGCCAGCCGAACGCGTTCCGATAGCCGACGAATGGATCGCCTGGATATTCGGGCATCCGCCCGAGCTCCTTCTCCGCGAGCTCGTCTTCGTAGCGCAGGAGCACGACGTCGCGCTCGAAGAACGACGCCTTCTTCATGTAGCGCAGCTCCTTCATGCGCTGCGCCATGAACGTCGGCGAATCGGGATCCAGATAGCGCACCGAGTGGAGGAACTCCGTGCCGGCGGGATAGAGCCCCGTGGTCACTGGGATGGAAGCCGCGCCGCCGACGAAGTGGCTCGCATCGAGCGATGTCGCATCATCCGCGATCGCCTGCTCCAAGAGAGCGAGGTTGGCCTCGTAGGTGGGATTCGACAGCTGCCCCGCCGCGTCGACGCGAAAGGGAAGCGGCAGGCGGATGAACACGTCGTCGGTGCTGCCGTTGGTGGGCCAGAACGTACCGAGGAACGGCTTGTAGCGCACTGCGCGCCAGCCGCTTGCGTCGCGCGCGAACCCACGCTCATCGAAGCCCCGCGCGAAATCGAGGTCCGGCACATAGCCGCGATAGTCGTCGCGACCGGTCAACGCCGTGCGCAGCGGTGCGTAGTTGTCGGCGCGCACGTAGCGGAGGAGCGCGTCGTCGCTCAGCGTCGGCAGCGCGCTGCTGCGGTCGACGAATAGATTGCCCCAATGGTTCTCGAGCGCAGCGTCGGAGAACGCATACTCGAGCTGAAGGTCCCAGTCGTCCCGCGCGTTGGGCAGCGCTGACGTGGTGTGGCAGGTCCAGCAGGGGTTGGAGACGCCTGCAGTGCGCGTGTAACACATCGACGGAACGCCGGCCTCGAGGTTGCGTGTCTTGCCGATCGATGCACGCGCGGCCGCGAGCGGATCGTAGGTTGTCGTCGCACTCGCCACGGTGCGCGCGATGGGCTCTGGGGCCGCGCGGTCACAGCCTTGCACCGCGGCTGCGCTCGTCGCAGCCACCACCACGAGCGCGAGCACGCCCGCAGTCACGAAGACCGCGGGCGTGCTGGGTGGTTGGGCCGACGGCCGCGCGCGACGAAGCGACATCGATTGCGTCAGTCGACGGCGCGCGGCGTGTAGGTGATGGCGATGAGCGACGAGAGCGGGCGCGCTGCCGAATACGGATCGGGGAAGGTGCTGTACACGCTCTCGCCGGGATGTTGCACGTTGAAGAAGATCGACCGCATATCGGGCGTGAGCCACGGGCCGGTCGCCTCCGAATCGCTTGGACCGGCGACCAGCCGGAAAGCGTGTCCGTAGGTCGCGCGCAAGATCATCGGCGCGCCGGACTTGTGCGCGGGATCGAGGTCGAGATAGTACAGGCTGTCGGCGTGACCGCCGTTGTTGCCTGGGTTGCCGTCGGTGCCGAAGAATACGTGGCCGTAGCGATCGATCATCAGGTTGTCGACCGACGACGCCACGAAGTCAGCCTCCCAAGTCTGGCGCGTCCCCGCGGTCAGCTCCGCCTGGAAGCGCGCGGCGTTGCGACCGCTCCACGCGCTCCAGAACGTGAATGCACCGGTGTTGGTCGGATCGTCGCCGGTCTCTTCGAGCGCCATGATGGTGCCATTGTTGACATCGGCGCCGCGACGCGGGGCCATCGCCTGGCGCGCGGTGTCCCACGAGCCGTCGGTCGCATCGAGGCCGTAGAGAACGCCATTCGGCTGCAGGCCGACCAGACCGCCATGCCCGGTGAAGGCGATGAACAGCTGCGAGGTCGTCGCGTTCCACTCGACGTCCTCGGGGCGGTTGAGCTCACGGACACCCACCTTGCTCGCCGCGGTGAAGAGTGCCATTCGCACAGCGTCGTCGTTGGCGAATCCGCCGATGCCGTTCCAGCTCACATCGGCAAGCGCGGCGGCGACGGTCTTGGTCGGCGTGCCGAGCGCCGTGGCGTTGGGCGCGATGGCGGTGCTGGCGAGCGAGAGCTCGATCCAGCGTCCATTGCCCGGTGTCGCTTCCGTCGGCGTTGCGCCGCCGACGGTATCGCCCGTGGTGTTGTCGAGGTCGGCGAAGTGCGCCACGTAAACCTTGCCAGCGTCGAGCAGTGCGCGAGTCTGAGCGCGCGTCATGCCGGCGGTGTAGGGCGCGCTCGACACGAACTTGTAGACGCGGCCACCCTGGCGATCGTCCGCGGCGTAGAGCACAATTGGCCGACCCGCGACCAAGCGGAAGTCCGTGCCGACGCCGAACGAGGCGTTCTCCCAGCGCGCGCGGCCGAGTGCGCCGAGCTTCCGATGCCCGTTGCCGCTGGTCGCGTCGTACGTCGTGTCTGCGGTCTGCGTCGGGTCGATCTCGACGAGGTAGCCATAGAGATCACGGCGGTGCCGCTGGGACACCGACGAGTGGTTGCCGTATTCGCCCGAGGTCGGCGCGGCGTTGAGCGCGATGTTCGCGCCCGGATCGAAGCCTGCGCCACGATCGAAGTTGTTCGAGCTCCACACCGGCTCGAGGTCGCCATAGTAGCCTTGTACGTTCTCCTCGGCGGTGATGATCGTGCCCCACGGCGTGAGGCCGCCCGAGCAGTTTCCCGCGATGCCAGGCGCGACGCCGACCGGCAGCGCGGTGCCGTCGTCAGCCTGGTCCGCCGCCGGAATGGTCATCCCGGTGATCCGCGCGCGGGTGCCGCTGGTCGCATCGAAGCGACGGTTGCGCGCGCTGCGATCGATCGTCCACTCGCCGGTCGCGGGGTCTTTCACCACGCGCATCCACGAGCCGCCGACGGACCGCTTGGCCTCCACGATGTACTTGTCGATCGACGCGGTATCCCAGACCGACAGCCTCGGATCGTTGGTGAGCACGCCGAGTCGCTCGAGATCGAGCGAGAGCGTGAGTGCCTGTCCGGTGGGTGCGCTCGTCGCGGTGGGCGCGTTGTTGCTGACGTACTCATGGTTGACCCAGAGCCAGCCCTCGCTGCTCGATCCACCGAAGTACGGATTCCCGTCGACCTCCCAGTCGTCACCGACGAATGCGTTGAAGTCAGCGTTCGCACCGAAGCGCGGCGCGCTCGCCGCCCCATCGAACGTCAGCGGATCGCGCCACTTGGCGACGACGTTTCCGCCGAGCCCTTCGATCGCGCGCACGTCGTCCGTACCGGCCGGCGACAGCGGAAAGACGACGTCGTCGGCGAGCGTGTCGCGCGCATAGGCATCGGCGAGCGCCACCACGTACGACGGCAGATCGGGCTCTGGCGGCGGTGTGGTGGCGTCGACGCCGTCGGTGCCATTCGTGCCGTCGGTCCCATCGGTGCCATTCGTGCCATCGGTGCCATTCGTGCCGGGCGTCCCTGATGTGCCCGGCGTGCCTGGTGTGCCGGGCGTGCCTGGCAGGCCCATCGGTCCAACGCCGCCAGCGTCGTCGTCCGAACATCCGCTGCTGAGGGTGCCGAGCGGAACTGCTACGAGCAGCGCCGCTGCGAGAATCATCTTGCGTACGAGTGTCATGGTCGTCTCCGCGGTTGCGACTTCCGCGCGGACGTTGCCAAGCGCGAATGTCCACCACGTGACATGTAGATGACCTTGTCCGAACGGACCGTTTGCGTCATCGACGGATCAGGCGCGACACCGACTCGTCACGCGACGACGCGCTGCCTGCCCGTTCTACTCGCCAGAGGCGGCGCGCTCGAGTCGATCTTCCGGGCGCGTGGTCAGATTCATCGTGCGCGGTGGGAGTACGGTGAGACGGTTGGGGCGCGGCGCGTCGTAGGCGACGAGCGCGAATCCGCGCGTCTGGCCACGCGCGGCCCAGCGTACCGCGAGCGGGAGTGTTCGACGTTCGCCCGCGGCGAGTTCGCTGAGGTGCAGACGAAGGAGTCCGCGCGCGTCTGGAGCCTCGACGCTCGCGACTCCGGGCGCTCGGGTCAGCGTGGCGCGCAGTTCGGCGTCGAGGCGCGCAGCAGAGGGGAGGGCAATCTCGAGCATGGGAGTCTCGATCGCCGTGGTGCTGGTGTTCTCGACGACGATCTCGAGCGCGCTGCTCTCTCCGGCATAGCCGACGTCCCCGCTGAGGGCGAGTCGCAGGGGCGCTTCCGTACGCGCGTTGCTCGGTCGTGCATAGGTGATTTCGAGACGTGCGAGGCGCGGCGCGCTGCCGGCGCTCGGCACGAGCGAGACACGCACAGCGTCGCCTTGCGCGGGTCGCGGCAGCGCGACGCGAATGATGCCGTCGACGCCAGCGGCGAGCGGCAAGCGCGCGCCGTCGGCAGTGGCGGCGAGGCCGAGGCCTTGCGGCGGTGTGAGCGGCGCTTGGCCGAGGGCGCCGTATGCGGCGCTCGCCAGTGTCCAGAACGCGGCCTCTCCGCCGCTGCCGAGCGCGCGCTCGGCGCGGTTGGCGACGAAGGCGCGGACGCGTGCCAGCAGCGCAGCGTCGCCGATCTGATGCGCCGCGAGCGCAAGCGCTGCCGTGCCGGCGACGTCCTCCGTGGGATCATCGCCGACGTCGTCCGCATCGTCGGCATCGTCGTCGTCGTGAGCGTCGCCCGTCGCGCCGGACCGGGTGGCGAGCTGTGGGAGAAACGTTCGGCCGTGCCGCTCGACCAGGGAGCGCGTCGCAATGCCGAGCATCGCACGCGCCTGGGCGTCGTCTGCATCGGCGAGCAACAGCGCAGCCGCCGCGCGCGTCAGCACGCCGGGCGCGCGCCGATGCGTGGAGAGCGCGACGCGCAGGCCCTCGCGTAGGGTGGCGACGCGCTCGGCGACGGGGTCGATGGACTCGCCGATGCTGGACGCGCTCCCGCTCGCGCCCGCGGCGAGCGCGGCGAGCGTGGCCGCGTGGAGGCGCAGCACGCCTGCGGGTGCATCGGCGCCTGCGTACGCGCCCTCCGCGCCCGCGAAGTAGCGCGCCGCCGCGATGCGCGCGGACTGCGACTCCAGGTCTTCGGCCTCGACCGCGCTCCACGCGACCAGCGCGCAGGCTGTCGACAAGACGGGCGCATGGCCGCTGACCGAGCCGTCGGGAGTGCGCGCGGAGAGCAGCGCGGCGCGCAGCTCGCCGCGTGACTGGCGATTGGGCGCGCGACCGGCGAGCGTCTCGGCCCACGCGACCAGCGCCGGATCGGCGCGCAGCAGGCCGCGCGCGATCGGGTCGAGCGCGAGCGCGTCGGACGGCGTGACGACGAGCACGGCCTCGGCGTTCATCGCGTCATCAGGCAGCTCGACCACGAGGTCGGTCGGCCCGCTGACGAGCGCGGCGTGGACCAGGCGGCGGAGCACCGCGCCGTCGTCGACGCGCAGCGTGCGCGACACCGTGCGCGAGGGCATCGCGCCGGCGCTGGTGGTGATGCGGACGCTCGCTTCGCCCGCCACGGACGCCCGCGCGCTGAGGCGCAGCGAGAGCGTCTCAGTGTCGCCCGCGCCATCGAACGCGAGTTGTCCGTCACGCAGCCCTTCGAGCTCGGCGGTCACGGGTCCAGTCGTCTCGACGGCGATGCGGACGCTGCGCACCATGTCAGTGAGCGCGGAGACGGTGATCGGCACGGTGAGCGTCTCGCCGCTGCGCAAGCGCGTGGGGAGCGCGGCGTCTACGACCACCGGCGTGCCTGGCGGCACCGCGAGCGTCGCGATCGAGCGCGCACCATCGGCGGCGAGCGCCTGCGCGACGACGACGAAGCGGCGGGGCTCGTCGGGTGCCGTGAGCGCGAGCCGCAGTGCGCCGTCGACGAGCGGTCGTGGTCCGGTGCCAGCGCCGCGCGACGAGCCGAGCGGCTCGAAAGCGCGCGCATCGACGACCACGAGGCGCGACGGAAGCGAGTCGAGGGCGCTCGGCGGCTCGCCTGCGGCGATGCCGTTCTCGTAGACGGACTCGACGCTCGCTTCGAACAGATCGGCGAGCGAGGTGATGGTTGCGCGGCCGAGCTCGACGCCGGTCGCGCGCGCGATGAACGCGTCTTCATCGACGGCGGTCGCGTACGCGCCACCCGAAGGCAACACGCGGGCGAGCGGATCCCAGACGTCGTCGGCCGTACCGGGCCGGCCATCGGGCCCGGGGCTCAGCACTTCGTAGCCGGTGATCGGCGCGATCATGCCGAAGCGCGCGCGGCCGCCCGGCGCCGGCCGAACGACGAACGGATGGCCCCAGCCGTCGAACAGATCGGCGTGCTTCAGCAGCGACTCGCCGGTCTGTTCGTCGGTGTCCTCGAGCAGGCGCGGTAGCCAGGTCTGCGGATCGCCGCGCCACGCCCACGCGAGATCGAGATTGCGCGCGCGCGCGAGCGTGCGCAGCGCGACCAAGACGTCGAAGAGCCGACGGCGGGTGATCCTGCGCGCCATGCGATCGTAGGTGAGCGCGGGGTCGAGCGCGGCGAGCGCGTCGATGGTGAGCGGCAGTCCGTCGAGGCCGCGCGCGCCTTCGGGGCCGAAGTCTTCGGATCCCGTCACCGCGTCGAGGATCTCGCGGTTGAACGCCCAGCCGCGCGCCGATCGCGAGGAGATGTCGTCCATCGCGTCGGGCACGTGCGCGGCGACGTACGTCTCGAGCGCGCGCAACACGAGCGCGAGGCGACCGGCGACGAAGCGGGCGCGCGAGCGCGACGGATCGCGCAGCACGCCGAGCATCACCGGCTGCTCTGGTGCAGGCACCGGCAGCACTGCGCCGGCGCGTAGCACCGCGGGCGCTGCAGCGTCGTGCGGCGTGTGCGAGGCGAGCGCGGCGGCGAGGCGCAGCTCCGACGCCGGCTCCGCAGTGACGGCCGCGGCGAGCGGTCCGTCGAGCGTGCGCAGCGTCTCGGCGAGCGCCTGCGCATCTTGCGAGGGGAGGGCGATGGCGACGACGCTGCGCGCTGCCGCCGGGCCGTCTGCGGCGATGCGCAGCGTGCCATCGGCGTCGCGACTGAGCTGTGCGCCGAACGCCGCGCCGCGCGTCGCGAGCACCGTCGCGCTGCCGCCGCGCACTTCTTCGCGGGCGCCAGCCGCGCCTGCGCCTGGCAGCGTGACGAGGGCGCGCGCACGCAGCACCAGCGCACCGACCGCGTCGGTGGGCACCGGTAGCGCGACGCGATTCGTGCCCGCGGGCACGACGCGGAAAGCGAGCGGCAGCAGCGCGCCGCTCTCGGCGGTGCCGAGCAGCGTCACGAAGACGGCCGCGCGCAACACCGCAGGGCCGCGCAGCACGTCGACCTCGAGCTCGGCGCCGGCGCGGATGTGGTTGCGCAGCGCGCGAACGCGCAGCGTCGCGTCGGGATCGACCGGCAGGCAGAGATCGTCGGTGGTCTGTCGCGCGCCGAGCACGGTGACCGTCGCGGCGAGCGCCGTCGCACCACCGCACGCATCGGGCGCGGCGTCGGGGCGCTCTGCGGCGAGCGTCGCTTCGACCATCGCGAAGCCGGCGGCGTCAGTGCGCGCAACGAGCGGCGCGGCGCCGAAGCGCTCGCTCTCGACGCGCACGTCGATTCCGGCGGCGGGGGCGCCATCGGCGCGAACGACGCGCACGAACAGCTTGCCGGGGAGGCCGGGCGCGAGCGCGCCACCTTCGACCGCGACGCGTGCCACTGTCTGCACGCGCGCGATCCGAATGCGCACGACACCGGTCGCCGCCGCGACGCCGGTGCGCACGACGCTGACCAGCGCTTCGATGTCGACGATCGCGCCCGGCGGGATCGCGCTCGGCAAGATCTTCCACGACACGACGACGTGTCCGTCGGCCCCCGTCACCGGCAGCACCGGCGCAGGCTGGCCTGTCTCGGCGCGCGGGATGGCGCCAATGACGACCTGCGCGCCAGCGACGGGCCGCCCGCTCGCACTGCGCACGACGACGTCGACGCGAACGTCGCCCGCGCCATCGAGCGTGCTGACCTGCGGCGCCGCGCGCACGACCAGCGGCGGCTCGGCGTCGATGGCGACTTCGAAGTACCGCCGCGCGCTCACCGCCAGCGCGCCAGCGTGCGTCGCGACGATGTCGAGCTGCATCGGCTCGCGCGGCGCGGTGAACGTGGTGCCGAACGCGCCGGTCGCGCCGGTGCGTACGACGTGCGCGGCGCCCACCGGTCCGCGGCCACTTTGCATGTTGAGCGAGACCTCGGCGTCGACGAGCGGCCGTCCGGTGATGCGCGAGAGCACGCGACCGAACGCGCGGACGGGCGCGTTCGGCACGACCCGCGCGCGATCGACGACGAGCTCGATCAGCGAGTCGCCGACCGACTGAACGTCGATGTCGAAGCGGCGTCGGATGCGGCGCGGCGAGCGCGCGTCGAAGGTGACGTGAAAGCCGTTGGAGTCGATCTCGGTCGGTACGTCGAAGACGACCTCGGCGCGTCCGTCCGCGTCGGTGACGACCTCGGCGACCGGGCGATCGCGCCGAAACGAGGTCACCACGCGCACCTGCGCGCCGGGCGCGGGACGTAGATCGCGCTGGCGCACGACCTCGTGCAGCGCGATCAAGAAGCGCATGCGACCGCCAGGAACGGCCTCGAGCGAGCCTTCGAGGCCGAGCTCGAGCCCAGTGACCTCGCCGGTCGGGACGCTGCGACGCGTGGCCTGTTGTGCGAGTGCGCTGCCGATGACGGAGTCGAGCGCCGCCATGTGGACCGTGATGACCGCTGCGATCAGCAACAGCGTGCGTAGGCACCTGCGCGGCGCGCGCACGTGGCTGCGCGGCGCGCGCGGCTGATCGCGCACCGTAGACATCGAGCGGCTCACTGGGCACCTCCTTCGCGAATGACGACAGCGCGCGAGCGCAACACCGTTGCCGCGTGGGGCGAGTCGCTGGCGTAGGCGGACACGCCGAGGCCGCGCAGCGCGCCGGCGACGCTCCAGCGCAGACCGATCGGCAGCTTCACGACGCCACCCGGGCGCAGCGGTCGGAGGCGCAGCGTGAGCGTGCGTCCGGCGACGATCGGCGAGCGCACTGTGAACATCGCCAGCGCGGCGCGCGCGGCTTCGTCCAGCTCCGCGCCCGCGGGCAGATCGAGCTCGATGATCAGCTGCGCGACGAGGCGCGGCACGCGGCTGCGAACCTCGAGCAGCAGCTCCGCGCGCGTGTCGCGCTCGCCGAGCTCACCGTCGAGCGTGAGCGTCACTGGGCCATGCTCTCGCGGCGGCACATCCCACGGCACGCCGACTTCGATGTCGACGCGCGCGAGGACGATGACGTCGCTGCTCGTCGTCACGATCACGCGGTGCGCGCCAGGTCGCGCGAGTTCCGGCGCGTCGACCGTGCCGACGCCTGCGGCGAGCGTCACGCGCTGCTCGCGTCCGTCGATGTTCACCGTCGCTTGGCGGGCTGGGCGCACGCGTCCCGGTCGCCCGCCGGCAGCAATCAGCGCCGCGGCGAGACCGGCGAGCGCGCGCTCATCCGCGCCGAGTCGGGCGCCGAGGCCACTCTCGGCGTCGTCGATCGCCGCAGCGCGCAGCGTGCGCACCAGTGCAAACGCGAGGTCGCGATCGCCAGCGCGCGCCTCGGCGACGGCGAGCAGCGCGCTCGTCATCGCGGCGCCGCGGCGGTAGCCGAAGTCTCCCGTCGCGTGCAGCCAGGCGTCCGGACCGACGTGCACGACGCTGCGACGACAACGCCGCAGCAGCTCGTCGACGCGGCGTGAGCGCGGCATGTCGTCGGGACGCGCCAGCGCCAGCGCCGCTGCGGCGGCCGCCCAGAGCTCCGGCGCATGGCCCTCCGCCGTAGCGCGGCTCTCGAGGCGCGTGCGCAGCTCGGTCACGAGCCGCGCGAGATCACCGCGCAGCGCCGGTCGCGCGTCGAGCGCGCGCGCCGCCGGTGCGAGCCCGAGCAGCACGGACGCGAGCGTGGCGACGCTGACCGGATCGCCACCGCGCGGCGTCTGCGCTTCGGTGCGCAGCGCAGCGGCTGTGAGCGCGGCGAGGCCCTCGGCGGCGAGCGAGTCTGGTAGCGCACGCGAGCGCCACAGCGCCCCGAGCGCGCGCGCCACCCGCGCGGCGTCGACTGCGCCGCGCAGCGCGATGCCGCCGTTCAGCAGCGCCAAGGCGACGTCGCGATGGATCGGGTGGGCCTCTGCGTCGGCGCCCGCGGTCGCGACGGCCCACGCGGTCCACTCCGGATCTTCGACTGACACCGTCGCGAACACCGCATCGCCGGTCGCGACGTGCACCGTCGGCGTGCCACGCGGCGTCGCGCGCGCGGGGACCTCGAGCGTCGTCGTCGTCGTGCCGCGGCCGAGCGCTTCCCTCGAGTCGCGTAGTCGGCGCGTGTCGGTCAGCACCGTCAGCGGCCGCTCCACCGCATCGACGGCCTCGCCGTTCTCGCGGCGCACGCTCACCGTCACGACGCCGTCGCCGGCACGACCGAGCGCGAGCTCGACGAGCGTCTCGATCGCGTCGCCTGCGGGCACCTCGACCATGCCGCTCTCGTGCACGCTCGCGCCGAGCGCACCGCTCACTGCGGCCGACGCGACGCCGCGAATCGGCGTGCGTGTGCGGTTGCCGACGCGTACCGGCAGTCGCACGCGATCGCCGACGACGCCAAACTGCGGCACTGGCGCGTCGACGACGATGTCCTGATCGACGCGGAGATCGACCGACTCCGACCACGACCAGCCGGCCTCGTCCCAGACCACCGCTTCGACGCGATAGCTCGTCACCGCGTCGGCGAGCGTCAGCGGCACGATCGTCGTGCCGGAGGCGTCGAGCGGCACATCGCCGAGGAACGCGAGCGTCGCTGGAAAGCGCCGCCGCACCAGGCTCGACAGTCGCCCGCGCCCGCCGCCTGCGTTCACGCTGGCCGAGCCGGTGCGCACGCTTGGTGCGCGCGTGCTGCGCGAGCCGAGGCCACCGCGACCATAGCCGCTGCCGCTGCCCGAGCCGCCGCCGTAGCCGTGCCCGATGAGGCCGATGCTGCCGAGCCCGATGGTGCCTTCGCCGCTGCCTCCGCCGCCGCGTCCGGTGCCGTAGAACTCGCTCGCACCAGCCGCTGCTGCATCGCCGCGCGCCTCTTCGCGCGCCGCTTCGCCGAGGCGCGTATACGCGACCGCGATCGCCGCGAGCACCTCTGCGCCAGGCGCCAGCGCCGCGAGCGCGGCCATCAGCGTGTCTTCGCCGGACGCGACCGAGTACGGCGTCCCGGCAGTCACTGCGCGCGCGAACGGATCGCGCACATCGTCCGCGTTGCCGAGCACGCCATCGGGTCCCGGCGACGCCAGCTCCCAGCTCGCGGCCGCCACGCCGAGCGCGACCGCAGGCCGCGCCGCGCGGCGCATCGCGAAGTGTCCGCCCCACGGATCGCGCAGCTGCGAGGCCTCGATCAAGCCGCGCTGCACCATCCGCGAGAGCCAGCGATCCGCCGGCTCACCAGGCGCCGCGTGGACCGCGCTCTCGCGATTCTCGCCGGGATCGAGATACGCAGCGACGGACGCGAGCAGCCGCACTAGTCTCCGCCGTGCCACGCGCCGCGCGACGCTCTCGAAGGTGAAGCTCTCATCGACCTCGGTCAGCATCGAGGTCTTCGCTGCGCCGCCGCCGAGCGTCACTGCGTCTTCGCCGACCGCGTCCTCGAGCAGCTCTTCGCGAAAGCGCCGCGCGCGGCCGCGGCCGATCACCAGCGCGTCGAGTCCGCTCGCATCGCTCGCGGCGCGGTCCTCGTCGCCTTCGTCGCGTTCGTCGCGTTCGTCGCGTTCGCCGCGTTCGTCGGCGTCGTCGCGCGAGCTCCCGCCACTGGCCAGCGCCTCTTCGAGCGCCATCTCGACGGCGTTCATCAGCTCTCCGATGCCGCGCCGCGTGAGCTCCACCGCCTCCGCCTCTGGGTCGCGCAGATCGCCGCGCTGGCGCGCCGGCTCGACCTCGTCGCTCTCGGCGCGCTGGCCGAGCGCATCGAGCAGCGGTCCCGCGGTGTTCGGCGCTGGGTCCGCGTCGGCGCCCGCGGCGAGCGCGGCGCGGATCAGCCGCTCGGCGCCTGGCTGCGCCGGGTCGAGCAGCGCGCGATCGAACGCAGCATCGAGAAACGTGCGCTGAAACTGCCACTCGCCAGCATGCGCAGCGAGGTCGCGCGCGAGCACGGCGACCCAACCGCGCGGCGCGCCTGCGGTCGTGCTCACCGTCAGGCGCGCGGTGCCGCGCACCGGGTAGACGTCGCGATCGAGCGCGAGCGTGACGAACGACGGCTTCGCCGGACGCACCATCACCCAGTCGACGCCGCCCGCGCCTTCGGCTGCGCCAGGCACGCCGAGCGGCCGCGCGCGCACCTGCATCGGCCCGAGTCGCTGCGCCGGCACGTCGAGCGTGACGCGCACCTCGCGCGCGCCGATCACCCGCGAGACGAGCACCTCCGGCAGGCCGCCGAGCCACGAGGTCAGCTCCACCACGACGGGCCGCTGCGCGACGCTCGGCCGACGCGCGATCACGATCTCGAGGCGCTCGCCTGGCGACACCGCTGGTCTCAGCACGCGCACGCCGAGCAGCGACGCGCGCGAGACCGCGAGACACAGCCGCGCCACCCGCGGCACCTCACCTTCGACGGTGACGTCGAGGCTCGTCGCGACCGATCCACTGCACGCGGTCGCGCCCTCGTGCATCGACGCGGCGCCTGCCGGCAAGCGGATCGGCACCGCGACCAGACCGAACGCGTCGGTGGTGCCGCGGAACGATCCGCCGCGCACTGCCGGGCCGGCGACGGTCACCGGCTCCGGCGTCGTCGGTGGGTTTCCGGCGGCATCGAGCAGCGAGACCCACAGCTCCTGATCGACCTCGGGAACGATGCCGCCCGCCGGCACGGTCGCGCCGATCTCGAGCGTCTGCGGCTGCGCGATCGCGAAGCCGCTGCGCAGCGCGCGCGCTCCATGCCCCGGATGCACGGCGTTGCCGACCACCGAGACCCATCCGGTCGCGTCGGGCAAGAACGCCGGCGCGCGCGTGCCGATGCGCGCGATTCCGTCGGCGTCGGTCGTGCCACGCAGCTGCCCGGTGCCCGCGACGTCGAGCGTCACCGCGGCGCCGCGCACCGGCGCACCGCTCGCCGTGCGCACGCGCACCGTGATCATCACCGGGGCCTCGGGTGCTGGCGCGTCGGGCGTGATCTCGATGTCGGCGAGCAGCCGCTCGACCGAGCGCCGACCGACGCGAAACTGGAAGTTGCGCACCTGCTGCGAGGCGCCGCCGCCGGCGATGCTCACCGAGCCAAAGCGCTCTCCCTCGGGCGCCGATTCCGGGATCTCGAACGTCGTGACCACGACGCCCGAGGCCGCCGTCACGACGTCGCGCGTCGCCCCGTCGAGCTCCGCGATCATCACGTGGGTGCGCGCGCCGACGAGCGGAGCGCGCGAGGTCGCGTCGAGGACGCGCGTCCACACGCGCACCGTCTCGCCCGGCTCGTAGAGCACGCGGTCGGCGAAGACATCGAGCAAGATCGGCGAGTGCAGCGCGATCGCCTGGGAGAACGAGCGCGCGTCGGCGCTGTGCGAGACCTCGAAGTCGATGCGCGAGCCGCCGTGCGCGCTGACTGGAACCGGCACCTCGATGACGAAGCGCCCATCCGCACCGACGATGACCTCGGTGTGCGCCTGCGCGGCGACGTCGGCGGCGTCCGTTGCGTAGCGCGCGCGCACCTTCGCGCCGGGCAGCGCGACGAGCGTCGCCAGTCCGCGCACCTCGTACGCCGTGCCGCGGAACCGCGCCGTGCGGCCGAGCAGCGCCTCCTGCGGGCCAGAGAGCATCAGCTCGAGCCCAGTGCGCCGGGCCGCGGGACGCGCGCCGCTCGCCTGCGCGCGCGCCGCGCCCGCGAGCGCTGCTGGGCTCGCCTGAGCGGCTGCGGAGTGCGCAATGAACAGCGCGGCACCGAGCGCGGCCATCCAGGGCGCGGCCATCCACAGCGCGGCGATCCATGGCGCGGCGGCGATCGACGGCGCGGCGCCGAGCGCGTCGATCCACCCCGCAGAACTCCACGGCCCGACGCGGCGCTCCGTCATCGCAAGGTCGCGCGGGCTAGGGGAACAGGGACACGTGCCGACACTGGACATGGCGCGGCTCGACACCGCGCCTCGCTCGAGGTTCCCGCTCATGCGCGCGAGCTTCGTCTGCGGTTGCGTCCGATGTCGACCGCGAAGCACCCGCGCGCGCGCCGCGGCCGCCGCCAACCCGCCACCGCCATCCCGCCACCGGCCACCCGCTGGGTTGCCCCCGCCTTCCCGGGTTGCTACACGTCCACGTCCGCCACCGCACCGCGCGCGTGGCTTTTCTCCATGGAGTCAGCCATCCCCGATCTGGACGAGGCGACGCAGCCACGCGCTGCGGACGAACGCCCGCCACGCGTGGAGCGGCCCGCAAACGCCGCTGCACCCACGCCCCCACCTGCCCATTCGCGCAGTGCCGAGCCAACGCGCACGACGCGCAACGGCGCGCCGCGTCCTGCGGTTCACGCCCACCCGATCGACATCGACCGCATCGATCCGGACGCCGTCAAGGTCCTGCGCCGCCTCACGCGCGCCGGCTATACGGCGTATCTGGTCGGTGGCGGCGTGCGCGATCTGCTGCTCGATCTGAGCCCCAAAGACTTCGACATCGCGACCAGCGCGAGGCCCAACGAGGTCCGCAATCTATTCAGGAATTGCCGGATCATCGGGCGCCGCTTCCGGCTCGCGCACATCCTCTTCGGCGGCAGCAAGGTCATCGAGACGGCGACCTTCCGCAAGGACCCGACCGAGGCGCTCGACCTCGCCGAGAACGAAGCGCAGGAAGAGATCGCCGCGTTCGACGGCGGCGAAGACGCCGACAATCCGCTCGATGGCACCGCGCTCGTCCCACGCCGCAAGAAGCGCGACGACGACGCCGATCTGCTGATCCGCCACGACAACGTCTTCGGCGAGCCGCACGAAGACGCGATCCGCCGCGACTTCACCATCAACGGCCTGTTCTACGACATCGAGCGCGAAGAGGTCATCGACTACGTCGGTGGCATGACCGACCTCGAGCGCCGCGTCGTGCGCACCATCGGCGAGCCCGACGTGCGCTTCCGCGAAGACCCGATCCGCATGCTGCGCGCGATCAAGTTCAGCGCGCGCTGTGATCTCGGCCTCTCGCCAGAGGTCTACGACGCGATCATCGACAACCGCCAGGAGCTCGAGAAGAGCGCGCCGCCGCGCGTCCTCGAGGAGATCTTGCGCTTGCTCCGCGGCGGCGCGGCGCACCGCTCGATCTGGCTCGCCTGGGACACCGGCATGTTGCACATCGTGCTGCCGGAGCTCGCCGCCTATCTCGACGATCAAGGCGGCGGCACCGAGGCGCTGTTCGGGCGCCTGCGCGCCATCGACGCGCGCACCCGCGAGTTCGGCGTACCGAGCGACGCGGTGCTGCTCGCCGCGCTCTTACTCGAGCCGACCGAAGAGGCGATGGACGGATAGGACGATCTCGTCAGCGCCTACGACGACTTCATCGCGGCGCCCGCAGAACGGCTCGCCATCCCGCGCAAGATGCGCGATCGGATGCGCTTGGTCCTGCTCGCACAGCGGCGGCTGCGCACCGGCCGACATGTCTCGGTGATGCGCCGCGACTTCTTCCCCGAGGCCGCGCTCCTCTACGCCTGCGACCGCGTCGGACGCGGCGAGCACGTCCCCGAGTGGGCAGCGAACGTGCTCGGCCCACGGCGTGATTCGCGCGCCGCCGCGATCCCGCGCAGCCCGTCGCAAGACGCGCGCGACGAGCGTCGTCAGGCGCCGCGCATCGAGCGCATCGAGCGCGCCGCGCGTGCGCCCCTCGGCGACCTCAGCTCGTTCGGCGACACATCGATCGGCGATGCCTTCGCCGCAAGCGAGCCAAGCGCACCCGCGCTCCGCGTAAGCAGCCGCCCCCGCGCCATCGGACACGTCGTCCGCGGCGAAGTCAGCAGCGCACGCCGTGACGCGAGCGACCCGTCGAACGCGCCGCCAAGCAGCGACGGCGCGAACGGCGACAGCGCGAGCAGCGACGACGCGCGCCGCAAGCCCCGCCGCCGCCGCCGCTAACGACGCGCAACCTTCCGAAAGCCCCCTTTCCAAGGGGG
>Ga0105047_10004721_pt1 | contig 23654 bp, 19 predicted proteins | sample MAT04_FD_78384 | JGI IMG/M metagenome (GOLD analysis project Ga0105047, IMG submission 78384) | Freshwater microbial communities from Lake Fryxell liftoff mats and glacier meltwater in Antarctica - MAT-04 (megahit assembly) | ecosystem: Environmental > Aquatic > Freshwater > Ice > Liftoff... | reverse complement strand
GAGACATCGTTGTTGCCCTTGATCAGGGCCATCTTCAGCGCCGTCAGGATCAGGAACCCACCGAATACGATCAGGATCCACTGGTACTTGAGGATCAGCCCAGCGCCCAGGAAAATCATCCCGCCACGCATGACCAGCGCGCCGATGATGCCCCAGAAGAGCACGCGATGCTGATACTTCGGTGGTACAGCAAAGAACGTGAAGATCAGCGCAATGACGAAGATGTTGTCCATCGCCAGCGACTTCTCGACAACGTACCCCACGAGATACTGCTTAGCCGCTTCGAATCCCTGCACCTCGCCTGACACGATCAGCGGCGCGCCGGCCTTGATCGCCTCGGTCGTGCTGTATTTGGCGGTATCCAAACCCAGCCCGAGCCAGTGGCCTTCGTAGGCCATGTAAACAAACCCACTAAATGCGATACCACACGTCAGCCAGATTACGGACCACGTGATCGCTTCCTTCATGCCAACTTCGTGGGCTTCACGATGGAAGACGCCAAGGTCGAGGGCGAGAAACACAATCACGAGGCCGATAAAAGCCAGGTAAGCCCACACTTTCATGTTGGCGGGATTCGATACGGTTTCGGCGGCAAGCAGCAGGGTTTCGGTCATGACGTAATCGTTTTAGCGGGCACCACCTGCGCGACCAATGCAGCGACGACCGCACTGCTCGAGCAGCATGTAGCATTCTTACCACAAAAGTCTCCGTTTGACTCTTGTCCGCTGGTTCGAAAATCGGCTCGTTTTTCAACTCGCGGCGTGAGGGACCCGCGCCTACAGTGGGCCGGTCAAACACATGGAGATGCCGATGCTTTGCCCGACTTGCACTCAAACTCAGTTGATAATGACCGACCGGAGTGGCGTTGAAATAGACTACTGCCCGAAGTGCCGCGGCATCTGGCTCGACCGGGGCGAACTCGACAAGCTGATAGACCGCGCCGCACTTCAAGGAAGCGCATCGCAATCCGCAATGCCATCGAGCACAAACTCCCCGGGTCCCTACCGTCGTACAGATGACGATGACGATGACGACGATGATTTTGACGATGACAATCGAAGCGGCCCCGCGAACCAGCAGCAACCGCACCGCAGGCGCAGAAGCTGGCTCGCTGATATGTTCGACTTCGGTTGAAGCGAGGGAGGGGACACGGCAATTGTCGAATCCTCCCTTGACCAACAGCTGTGGCTTGTAGCTCGGTATGCTTTGGACGCGACTCGAAACTAAACAGGAGAAATAGTGTGGAAATCAAAATCTTCGATGGAAGTATTAAGACCAGCGAGGCTCAGCACGATTACGTTATGAGCAAGGTCGGAGTCAGTGCGAGCCGACTTAACGACACGGATTCTACTATTGAGGTGCGCCTTTCGGATCTGAATGGGACGAAAGGAGGCATCGACAAGGAGTGCTCGATCTTGGTGATGTCGCCCGGGCTAAGCACGCTGCGCGTAGCAGAGCAAGCTACCGACTACTATGCGGCGATCGACGCTGCGGCCGCGACTCTCAAGAAGTCGCTCGCCAAGTTGCTCGAAACAGCCAAACGCAATGGGCCGCGTTGACCTTCAATCGTTGGCTTTGTGGGCATTCCAAGCCCATGAATCGCTGGAATCCTCCCCATCGTTCCCGCGCCACTATCGCCAGCACGACCGGGGGCGGTACCAAGCCGGCTGGATTGACTCTGCTTGTCGTGCAATAGTCCACGTCCCTCCAGTGTGCGCGAGGCGCGTTATTATCGGCACTCTCTGCTCGCGCAAGATCTGCCTGCTGTAACGCTCAAGTTTGCGCATTCACTCTTCCGAAAGGTTCCATGACAGACGTGCTCGTCGAGATCGGCGGGCCATCGGGGCGCGAATGGATTCGTGTTCTGAATTGCTTTATCTGACAAGGAGGTTGCACCTCACCTTTTCGGTCCTGCCGTGCTCGGAGAGCCGGTTGCTGTTTCATCACCGCCAAGTCCGCGCCGGCTTTGCGCGGGGTGCTGAAATCTCACGACATTCGCAACTGTTTAAGAATAAGACACGTCGGCTAAGGAAGGCCGGCAAACACCCTTTTATCCGTATCACGGAGGATACACATGAGCCGTATCAACACGAACATCGCCTCTTTGCAGGCGATCCGCAGTTTGAATCGTAACAATTCGGACCTTTCGACCCGTCTGCAACGCCTCTCGACCGGGCTTCGCATCAATACGGGTAAGGACGCCCCCGCAGGCCTGATCGCCAGTGAAACGCTGCGAAGCGAAATCAGTGGGATCAATCAGGCGATCGACAACTCGCAGCGGGCCAACAACGTCATCAACACCGCTGAAGGCGCGCTCGGCGAGGTGTCGGCATTGCTGCTTGAAGTGCAGAGCCTCACCAACCAGGCCGCCAACACCGGTGCGCTGTCGCCTGAAGAAATCTCGGCAAACCAGCTTCAGGTGGATGCGATCCTGAACTCGGTCAATCGAATTGCGAATACCACACAGTTCAACGGTGTGAAGCTTCTCAATGGCTCGCTTGATTACACGACAAGCGGTGTGGCCAGCACAGCCGTTGATTCCTACCAGATCAATGCGGCCAAGCTTCCCGACAACGGAAGCGTGACGATTGCCATCGAAGTTACACAAAGCGCCCAGACCGCAGGTCTGGCCTTCACGCCGGCGGGCATCGGCGCGGCGGCGACGACCATCGAGATTACCGGGGTGATTGGGACTGAGCAGTTGACGTTTGCCGCGTCGGCAGCGAACAGCGCGATCGCATTTGCTGTAAACGCATTAAAAGAATCCACCGGGGTCAGCGCGATCACCAGTGGTGCGGGGCTACGACTGAGCTCAACGGCGTTCGGCGCGTCCGCATTTATCAGCGTGCGAACGCTCACCGGATCCTTCCTCGACAACACCGATCGCGGACAGGACGCGGGCGTGACCATCAACGGTTACTCCGCTGACGTCGATGGATTGAAAGCCTCGGTGCGCACGGGCGACCTGGATATCACCCTGAACCTTGATCAAGCCTTCGCCCAGACCGTCGGCAACGACAGCAGCTTTGCCGTCACAGGCGGCGGGGCACGGTTCCAGATTGGCGCGCAGGTGCAACGACAGGCGCAGATCCAGGTGGGCATCCAATCGGTGGCCACCAGCAATCTGGGCAACGACATCGTTGGATTTCTCTCGCAGCTTTCGAGTGGCGGAGAGTCGTCGCTGGTGTCGGGTAATACCGTTTCGGCGCAGAAGATTTTGACCGAATCGATCCGGCAGGTGGCCACGTTGCGCGGGCGACTAGGCGCGCTGCAGAAGAACGTCCTCGAGACGAACATCAGCAGCCTGTCGGTGACGCTCGAAAACGTGACCGCATCGGAAAGCGCGATCCGCGATGCGGACTTCGCATCCGAGACCGCAGCGCTCACGCGGGCGCAGATTCTCGTCCAGGCGAACACATCGGTGCTCGCCCAGGCGAACTCAACCCCGCAGAACGTGCTGGCGTTGTTGGGCAGATAAAACCCTCGGCAGCAGGGTAAACACGGGAAAGGCGATCGCGCTCCGCGCGATCGCCTTTTTCCGTTGGGCGCGACACGTTCTGTTTATCTTTTCTGTCCGTCGACGCGCAAAAAATCGAGCCGTGGACAGAACAAACGCGGGCGCGTATGAAGAGCTTTTATCTATTCAGTAGCGTCTTCCGCGTTGTTTCTTTTACCTGGCAAAAGACGCGGACGTTGAGGGTGGGCTTTTCCAAAGGATGTGAGGCAACACATGGCAACTCTCCAAAAGGCGCCCGAGCCTGACTATTCGAACAATTCGTGTGTCCCGGCGCACCTGAACGTCGCATCCGATCCGCAATTGCGTGAAGACGTGGCGCATTTTCTGAAATGGGGATATCTGGTTCTGCCTGATGCGCTGGACATCGAGACGCTCGCGCTGTTGCGCGCCGCTATCGACGATCTGGTGGCAAAATACAGTTTTCGCAACGACGGGGGGGGATCCGTGGCAGGGATTATTTCACAAGGTGCTCGAGGAGGACGAACGCTTTCACGCACTTTTGATCTATCCACGCGTGTGGAAGTACATTCAGCAGATACTTGGAACGTGCGTGCAACTGCACAGCGGGACCGGCCGCATCGTTTTGCCCGGAACGAAGGATCAACCCTGGCATCGCGACACGCCTTGGCCAGTTGACCCTGATGGCACGCCCATTGGTGCGATCCCCAGCCAGATGAATGCGATCTATTATCTGGATGACGTCGATGAAACCAACGGCCCGACCGTGCTATTGCCCGGAAGCCACAAGTCGCCCTTCGGAGCGCCCGATGGGTTTGTGAGATTCAAAGACGAAGTGCGCGTCACGGGCAAGGCCGGCACCTGTGCGCTGGTCAACAATTACCTATTCCACCGTGGCTCGGCCAGCACCGGCACTCGCCAGCGACGTACATTGCTCTTCTGCTATCAAAATGCCTGGTTGAAATCGCGGGAGACGTTCGACGGCCCGATGATCAAAAGCTTGAGAAATTCCCCGGACCCTGCGATGCGCTTGCTCCTCGGTGGGGTCGAGCGGTGGTAATCACCCGTCCACTCAAGAGTGGATTGGCCGGTTCACCGGCCAGTTACAGCATCAGGACAACCCGGCTTCTCACATCCCACACGACCCCGGCGCCCCGCCACATCGGCCACACGAGGGATCCGATGCCTGGGATTCCGCCGACTTACTCCCGCCATCACCTTTTACCGCAAACACACTCAGCGCGCGGGTCGTTTTAGGCGAGCCACACTCCGGGCATTTCGGCTTGGATTCATTCGACATTGATCGCGCGAGGTGGTCGAACTTCTTCTCGCATCCCTTGCAGACATATTCGTAAATGGGCACAGGCGACTCCTTGTCTGATTGTTGACGTGGGCTATTCTACCCGCAATTCCGCTCCTGGAGAAATGAACATGACGCCATCGCCGCTCGATCTCACCAAGTTTATCCACCCCGCGCAGGTCGGTGGGATTGAATCGTACACCATCGACGAAGGGGAAGGCCGAGGGGTCCGCGCGCTGCTGGTGAACACGGGTGGCGGGCTCCGGTATCGTGTGCTGGTGGATCGGGGGATGGACATCGATCAGGCATTTTTCAATGAGAAGAGTCTCGCCTTTTTATCGCACAAAGGTGTGACCCCTCCGACGCGCGCGCTCGACACGGGCCTGGGCTGGTTGAAGGGTTGGCCGGCCGGGTTGCTCACCAGTTGCGGGCCGATGAATATCGCTTCACCCTGCAATGACGCTGGCGAAGAGCTCGGCCTGCACGGTACACACTCGCACACGGCCGCCTCGATCGAATCGGTCATCCAGCCTGACCCGCATGCGGGTGAAACTGCCCTGCGAATGGTGGGTCGTTTGCGCTATGGAAAGATGTTCGGCCCTAACCTGACGATGAAGCGCACCATCACATCGCAGTTGGGGTCCAATGTGATCTCGATTGAGGATCATTTCCACAACGCGGGCAATACTGAACTCCCACACGCGTGGCTGCTGCATATCAATCTTGGGTATCCGCTTGTTGACGAAGGCGCGAAGATTGTCTGCCCGACCGACCGGATCGAAGCCCGCTCTGATCCCAAATCGCAGGCATATTTTACGAGCAAAGACGCCTTGACAGCCCCAGCGCCGCTTGATGGTCATTCCGGAAGTGGGGAGGTCGTCGCTTATCTATTTCCAAAAGCCCTGACCAGCGATGGACAAACGACTGTCGCGCTGGTGAACGAAAAGCTCGGGCTCGCGCTGGCAGTGCATTATAACACGCGTGAGTTTGGACGATGTGGATCGTGGCAGCACTGGGGGCTGCGCGAGTATGTCACGGGGATCGAACCGATGAATGGCACGGTGGAAGGCCGGGATAAGGATCGCGCGCGGGGAGTGCTGGATTTATTAAAAGCGGGCGAACGCAGGGAATATCGATATCAGCTGGAAGTGGTGACCGAGCCCGATGAAATCAAATCGCTGCTGCGGATGGGCGATCGTGCCTAAGCATTCGACATGCCAGGCATAATGTGAGGCTGTTATTCGCGAACTGATGCGGTTGCGACTTTCCGTTCATACTGCTTTGCATTGAAATTATATAAAACAGCAGCCACGTCGGGAGGTGGCAGGGGGAGATCGGGCGACGCGGGCACCTGCAGATAGGCGAGCGTGCGCTCCAGCACCCGTGACGCGCCCGGCGCCGCCACAGCACCGCCGTAGTAGCTTAGACCGTTAGCGAGGCAGTGGGCCTTGTCGGGTTCGTGGATGATGAAGGCGATCACGACGCGCGGGTTCTCGTACGGCGCGCCTGCCAAAAAGCTGCTGGTGTATTTTTCCTCATATCCCGCCTTGCCGGCAGACACGTGGGCGGTGCCCGTTTTTCCGAAGATGTTCCAGGTATTGCTGCGCGCCTTGGTGGCTGTCCCCCGCACCGGTACGTCACAGAGAATCCGCCGCACCTGAGCCGCAGCGCCCGCGTCGATCACTTGCGGGAGCATCGACGACTGCTTGCTATTGGGCAGGGCGTCCACGCTCCCATCGACATTGAGCGACCCCTTCAACAGATGCGGATTGACCAGCCTTCCGCCGTTGGCATAAACCGAAAACGCGCGGGCCAGCTGCAGGGGCGTCACCATCATCTCGTATCCCTGGGCAATGGATTCGGTCGAATACTTTGTCCAGATTTTAAGCGGCGAAAGGCGCCCGGGATCCTCGCCGGGCAGCTCGATCCCGCTGGGCTTACCGAAGCCGAATGATCGCAGCGCCCCGTGCAATGCAGTATTGCCCATGCGCTCTGCGAGCATGCTCATCCCAATGTTGCTGGACTTGACCAGTACATCCCACAACGCCAGCTGGTCGTATCCGTGAACATCCGTGACCTTGCGGTTGTAGTAGGTCGTCCACCGCGGGCCGTGGATCGGAAATACCTCGCCCCAGCGCGTCGTACCGGCTGCCAGTGCGGGTCCGACGATGAAAGGCTTCAGTGTCGACCCAGGTTCATAGGGCATAACCAGCGCACTGTTGCGACGCACTGTCGGCAGAGAATCTTCCAGATTCTGCGGGTTAAACGTCGGCCAGTTTGCCAGCGCGAGAATCTCGCCGGTTTGGGGGTCCAGGATGATGGCCTCGCCGCGCTGGGCGCGATACGACTCGCAGGTGGTCGCGAGTTCCTGCTCGGCGATCATCTGGATGTTTGCATCGAGCGTGAGGACAACGTGCTGCCCATGCTCGGGTGGGAGATAGTCCTCGGCTGCCACGGAGATGGGTCGCCGTCGGGCATCTTTCAGTTCACGCACATACCCATTCTTGCCAGCCAATGTTTTTTCGTACTTGAGTTCCAGCCCCTCAAGCCCGCCATCTTTCCCCATACCACCGAGGACATGCGCGCCGAGTGATCCCATCGGATAATAGCGCACATGATCCGGGATGAAACCGACGCCAGGCAGGTCGAGCTTTTCGATTTCTGAGCAGGCCGAATCGTCCAAATGCTCTGCCAGCTTGATGTAGCGACTTTCGAATTTATCACTGACCAGCTGTGAGAGTTCGAAGGCGTCCTTGTCGAGAATGTCGGCCAGTTTGCGGAGGTCGTCGTCCATCTGGACGAGGCTTTTTCCGTCTTCCTGATACGCATCCTGCATGAACTTGCAGTCGAGAAACAGCGTGCGTGTCTCGATGGTGCCCGCCATCAGCATCCCGTTGCGATCAAAAATGCACCCTCGGCGGGCTTGTAGCGTCATGGACATATGCTGCTGACGCTCCGCCTTGCGAATGGTCTGCTCGCGTCCATAAGTCTGAAGATAGGCAACGCGCCCAATGAGCATGGCGCCGACAACCCCAAGCGCCACAAAGAGTGTCGCAGCACGAAGAGCCGACGGTTCTGGAGGAGATGTTTGCGTCATAGGTCCGATAATTCGTATCGGCCAAACCGCGCCAGAGGCGTGAAAATATCACTCCGCATCGGGGTTGTTATGTGGCTCGAGCCAATTGGCGGATTCTGCGGGGAGGGGGGAGCGGGGGACCATCTTCAGGGCGTGGTCGCCTACGGTTTGCTGGATCGCATTCGGGGCGGTGTAAATGGCGATCTGGAGCTGCTGGTTCCACAGCTCGGCCTGTCGTGACTCAATCTGATTGTGCAGACGATTGGTCTGATACATCAGGTTGAGTCGCTGCTGTCGCAGGTGAAGCAGACCGACAGCGATACCGAAGATGCTGAGGATGCAGAGGAGGGGTTTGAGCATGGGGTGGTTTGGATGCTCGGTTGTTCGCTCAACGTTGCAGGAGCCTGGCCGTACCAGCCACCGCTAAACGAGGTTTGGGGATACGTGGCGACGTTCCTGCCGCATCTTCGCATACGACTTAGTTCACCGACGCCACTGATCGCGCGGGCATTTTCAGTTTCATGCCTTCGACCACGACATCTTTGTTCGGGCCACGGAGCGTGTCTTTATTCAGTTCCTTGATCGCTGGGACGGCGGTGCCGGCGCCGAGTTCGGCCTTGGCGATTTTCCAGAGGTTGTCGCCAGCCTTGACCGTGTACCAGGTTTCGTTCGGATTAATCGGTGCAGTCACGCGTTCGGTCATGGCTGCGGGCACTGGTTCGACAACGGTGGCCGGTGCGGGCGCGGCGGTTGCGACTGTCGTGCCCGGGATTACGTACGACTTCCCTGCGATCACCTTATCCGGGTCCGCTTTGAGCGTGGGATTGGCGTTGAGAATGGCCTCGCGATTTTGCTTGTTGTTCGCGCCCATCAGTCGGCTGGCCATCTTCGATACACTGTCCCCCGGCTGGGCGACGTAGGTGCGCGGGGCACCGGGGTTGGGCATGGCGGGGTCGACGTTGATGAGTTCAACACCGGCCGCCCGAGCCTTTTGCTGCAGTTCGTTCACAACACGATTGGCATCGTTGGCATCGTACGGATCCGCACCGGCAGTCTCACCGACGCCCGTGGTTTCGGTTACACGCACACCAGGATCAGGTAGCGGATTGACTGGCTTAGATTGCACCACACCCGTCCCCGGAGCGCCTGTCCCGGGCCCGATCTGGATCACGTCGACAGTCTGCTTCGGGGGCTGCAAATCGTTGTGCGTGGGGACCGGGCGATCGGGCACCACGTTTACGGGGACATCCAGCTTGATCACGGGTGCCGACACCGTACCGGGCGTCTTCACACCCTCATCCAGCTTGGTCGTCACCTGCGCCAGCACCGCCTGCGGAGGCTGATTCGAGCGCTGGATGTTATCGGAGAGGAGAATCCCGATGACAATGATGAAAGCCAGTCCGACAAGCAGTCCAATTTTAGTTTCGCGGGTCATAGGCGGTTGCCAAAAGTAAGTTGCCAGTTGCCAGCTTCTGTCCGGTGTCGTTGCATGACTGGCAACTGACGACTGGCCACTGGCAACTATTGTTTTTCTGCCACTCGCAATTTCGCAGACCTGGACCTGGGGTTCTTGGACGTTTCTGAATCGGCGGGGGAGAGGGGTTTCTTCGTGATCACCTTGAGAAGCCCGGTCTGCTCCGCTGACCGAAACGCCTGTTTCACCAGGCGGTCTTCCGTACTTTGAAAGCTGATGACTGCCAGACGCCCACCGGATTTCAAAAACCCCGGTGCCTGTTTCAGCAGGTTCTGGGTATTTTCGACCTCGCGATTCACCAGCATGCGTAACGCGAGAAACGTTCGGGTGGCCGGATCGATCCGGTCGTCTTTGTTGCGGGGCAAAACGCCCCGCACCAGATCAGCCAATCGCTCTGTTGAAGTGATCGGCGAAATGCGCCGGGCTTCGACAATTTTTTTTGCTATACGACGTGAATACCGCTCCTGCGCCAATTCATATAGGACGTTTGCCAAATCCTCCTCCCGCATCGTGTTCACAAAATGGGCAGCCGACCTGGCGTCACGCGGGTCGATCCGCATGTCCAGTGGCATATCAGACGAAAAACTCAAGCCATATCGCTCGTCGAAGAGTTGATTGGTGCTCAAGCCAAGATCAGCCAGGATCGCATCAACGTGCGTGATTCCACATTCGCGTAGAACAAGGGCAAGGTCGATGAAGTTTGCATGGAAGAGACGGACCTGGCAGGCAGATTTGGAAAGGCGTTCGCGTGCAAAATCCAGATTGCGCGGATCGGCATCAAGTCCAATGAGCGTCCCCCCCGACCCAATCTTCTCCGCCATCGCCAGGGCATGCCCCGCCCGCCCGAGCGTGCAATCGACGACGATCTTTCCCGGTGCAAGGGCAAGCAGGTCCAGCACTTCGTTCATCAAAACCGGTTCGTGACCGGCTGGGTCTTGGGTCATGCGGTCATAATACAGATAAACACGAAGCTCACGAAGAACACTAAGCGACTCTTGGAGTCAGACGTGCGAAACAAAATTGCCAGCTACGATTTGCAGGATGCATGTTAGGTCAATCGACACTTGGTGATCTTCGTGAGCTTCGTGTTTAACCAGCCTTCGCTTTGTATTTAACTTCCCCCGATGATATTCTCCTTTTTGTCAGTCTAAAGGCGGAATATGGCGCAAGTCTCGTTATCCAAGGTTTCCAAAATTTATCCCGGAAACGTCAAGGCGGTGAATGCCATCGATCTTGACATTGCGGATCAGGAGTTCATCGTCCTCGTCGGGCCATCCGGGTGTGGCAAATCGACCACGTTGCGCATGGTGGCTGGCCTGGAGGAAATCTCCGAAGGTTCGATCCGTATCGGCAATCGCGTGGTGAATGACGTCGCCCCGAAGGATCGCGACATTGCCATGGTCTTTCAGAATTACGCGCTGTATCCGCACATGTCGGTCTATAAGAACATGGCCTTCGGGTTGAAGCTGCGAAAGATGCCCAAGGCGCAGATCCATGCGCGGGTGAGTGAGGCTGCCAAGATTTTGGGAATCGAGCATCTGCTTGAGCGAAAGCCCAAGGCACTGTCAGGTGGGCAACGCCAGCGCGTGGCAGTCGGACGCGCGATCGTGCGTGAGCCGGCAGCGTTTTTGTTTGACGAGCCCCTGTCCAATCTCGACGCCAAGCTACGCGTCACCACCCGCGCGGAAATCAAGCGTCTGCATCAACGATTAAAGACTACAACGATTTATGTGACCCATGATCAGGAAGAGGCGATGACGCTGGGCGATCGCATCGTGGTGATGAAAGATGGATTGATCCAGCAGGCAGATACGCCCCTGGTGACCTACAATCACCCGAAGAATCGCTTCGTCGCGGGCTTTATCGGCATGCCGCCCATGAACTTTTTTGACGGATCGATCAAGCGTGTGGATGGCCGGCTGGCCTTCGAGGAAGGCACGCTCAAAAACGCGAAAGTTGCAGGCGGATTGAGCGCCCAGGACGGCGGGGGCACGGCGTCTGACGGTCCTCTGGTGCTGGTGGGGGATTTGACCTTACCGGGAAATGGGTTTACCCTGTCCGTCCCCAATCATTTGGTGCAGTTGCTCGCTGGCTGGGTTGGGAGGCATATTATTCTCGGGATTCGACCCGAGCATTTTCATGTAAAACCGCTGGATGGTGAATCCAGCGCCTTGACGATGGTGCTCAACGTGATTGAACCGCTAGGCAATGACATGGACGTGTATATGAGCACAACCCTGAACGACTACGTGGTCGGTCGGGTAGAGGCCCAGTCGGGCCTGAAGACCCAGACCCAGGTGACGATGCACGTCGACCTGGGCAAGGTCCACTTTTTCGAGCCTGGAGAAACCGGGCTGAATCTAAGCCGTGCCCCAGTTGGCACGGCTTCGCGAGAACCGATCCATGCTGTTGCATGAGTATCAGGTCATCCTCGCGGGTGAAATTGAACCCTTACCGGGAGGTATCCGGTAGTGGGTTGATTCATTGGTTCAGATGATCCGTTATGGGTTATCATCGAGGATGTGGGCCGCCAAAATGTTGGCGGCTTTTTTGTTTGGTCCGAGGCGTACAACTAAATAGAGAACAAAACATCATGAACCCCGAACTCATCAGAATCGTTGACGGCATTGCTCGAGACAAAAACATCGAGCGGGAGCAGATCTACTCGGATATCGAGCAGGCGGTCGCATCGGGGTTTCGCAAGCATTTCAATACTGAGGACACCACGGAATTTCAGGTGCACCTGGATCGCACGAACGGCGTGATCTCTGCCGAGCGGAACGGGCTGCCCCTTGATCTGAAAATGGTCGGGCGGATCGGCGCGCAAACCGTCAAGCAGGTCATCATTCAATTGATCCGCCAAGATGAACGCGGATCGATTTATGAAGAGTACAAGGACCGCGTGGGTACGATTGTGACGGGCACGATCGCGAGGTTTGAAGGCGGGACGATGATCATTAATCTCGGGCGATCCGAAGGCATCATGCCTCGCTCGGAGCAAATCCCCGGCGAATCTCACACGCCAAACGAGCGCGTGCAGGCGCTGATCCTTGAGGTGCGCGACACGCCGAGTTCGGTAAAGATTATCATGAGCCGTTCGCACCCGGAGTTCATTCGTCGCCTCTTCGAGCGCGAAGTCCCGGAGGTCGGGGAGCGCACGATTGAATTGAAAGCCCTCGCCCGTGAGGCCGGCCATCGTACGAAGATTGCCGTCAGCTCGATTGACAGTAAGGTCGATGCGGTCGGTGCCTGCGTCGGTGTCCGCGGGTCGCGCATCAAGAATATCGTTGAGGAACTAGGCGGCGAGAAGATCGACATCGTGCGTTGGAATGAGTCGTCACAGATTCTCATCAGCAACGCCCTCAAGCCCGCCGAGGTGGCTGAGGTGTCGCTTTGCTTTGAACTTGGTCGCGCGACGGTCATCGTGAATGAAGATCAATTGAGTCTTGCGATCGGCAAGCGTGGGCAGAACGTGCGACTGGCAGCGAGGCTCACGGGTTGGGATGTGGACATCCTCACGCCAGCCGAGTTCCAGGCCGGGGTGTCGCGCATCGATGGGACATTAAAGAGCGTGGAAGGTGTGACCCAGGAGATGGTCGACAAGGTTATCGCGCTGGGCTTGATCGATGTGCGCGATATCGAGGAAGTCGGTAGCGGACCGTTGATGGAAGAGCTGGGTCTCAACGAAGAGATGGCCAACATCATCGTCGAAAAGTGCGCCGTCCAGGCGAAGATCGTCGCTGTCGAGCAGGAAGCCAAGAAGGCGGCCGATGCGAAGGTGAAGGCAAGCCTGCGTGGGATTGACGGGACGGCATTCGCCAACCCGCTGCTTCCGCGCAGCGCAGCTGCTGCGGTGACGACCGAGGAACCGCTTGTTGAGGAGGATGCATCGCGCATGCCAGGGGCGCTGGAGGCGACGTCGAATGCACCGGAAATCACGACCCACAAGGTTTCTGAGCCGGGTCCCGATGGAGAACTTTCTCCCGAAGAGGCAGCCATCAGCGGGCTGACGCGCGACGGCAACGGCAAAAAGGTTCTGTCAGACGAGAATGACGAAGAGGCTGCCCTCGTAGAGGGGCGATCAATCAGCCCGTCAAGCGATGGGTGATGGCGGACGAGTCTGGGAGTCGACACATCGGCAGTGTGTGCCGGCGTCGATCTTCCCGGCGATTTGAACGTATGGTTGGAAGACGAGTTATCATTGTTCGACCGCAGGCGACACTGAAGGTATCGCGGGTCGGATGATGCTGTTTAGGAGATTCCTTTTGGCTACGGGTATACGAGTCAATCAGTTGGCAAAAGAGTTGGGTGTCGAGAGCAAGTCCATTCTCCAGAAGCTCAAGGAGGAAGGTCTTGGCGATGCTGCGCCCAATCATATGAGCCTGCTGAAACTGGGTCTTGCCCAGAGCGTCAGGGATTGGTTCTCCTCGGGATCATCGGGTGGGACGGCTGTGCAGGTCGCTCCGCCTGAGACGGCCACGCGCAGCAAGGTCGTGCGCAAAAAGAAACGCAGCGACGGCGCTGCCGACGATGCCGGTCATGCAGATGAAAGCGCAGTCGCGGTCGCGGAAAGACCGACGATCGAGCATTCGCCGGTAACCGACCATGCGCCCGCAGTCGACGATTCGACAGTCTCCCCACCCACAGGCACGCAATCTGGCGACACGTCGTCGGCGACATTGCCCTCTGCTGAGTCGGATACAGCGACAACACCAACGGGCGAGTCGTCCGGCACAGTTGCCGCGCCAGCAGCTGAACCGAAATCTGTGCCTGTTACGCAGGTGATCGCGCCAGCGCATCTGCCGGGCGGAGGCACTGCTGTTCGACCAGGCCCGGTTGGGACGACCGGCGCACCGCAGACGACCGCGCCAACGCCTGTCCAGCGCACGTCGGCCGGGCCGACCACGCATCTCCACACAGACGCGCCGCGTCAACCGCGGCCTACGATCACGCTTGCCAATCGCACGGGCGTTCAGCAGCATGTGCCCGAACGTAAGCCGGTCACGGTTGCGCCCAAGCTGTCTGAACTGAAGCCAGCCACAATGCAGGGCCCGCGTGTGGTGCGCATTGAAGCGCCCGATCATGTGCCCACGCCCACGCGTCGTGCGCGTCCGGGTCAGACCGGCGACGCGCCGGCATTTACCCAGGCCCGGCCGATTGCCGGGCGCGGTGTGAAGGTCACTGAAGAGGATGAGTCCGAAGAAGCAAAGAAAAAGGCCAAAGCCAACGCGAAAAATTCGCTCAGCTCGCGTCGCCGGGGTTCGGATGGACGTCGTGGTGAAGCAGACGAAAAGCTGCGAGAGTTCACCGAGGCCGACCTTATCGAACGTCGCGATCGCCTCGCAGCGGCTGCCAGTTATCACCAGGGCATTGACCGCACGATGCGCCGGGTCGAACTGCGCGGCACGCATCAAACGGCCAAGAGTATCGTACAAAAAGGTGACCCGGTTCAGATTGAAGAGCCGGTCACGGTCAAAACCCTGGCCGCCGCGCTGGGGATCAAGGCCAACGACATCATCACCAAGCTGATGAAGCAGGGCATTTTTGCCAGTATCAACCAGGCGCTCGACATCACCGTCGCTCAGACGATGGCGTTGGACTATGGCATTGATCTTGAAATCGCGGTCGCCAAGACCCTCGAAGATGTATTGCTTGAAGAGTTCCAGCAGCGTGAAGTCGACGCTGCCCGGCTGGTGCTTCGCCCATGCGTCGTGACGATCCTGGGGCACGTCGACCATGGCAAGACATCGCTGCTCGACAAGATCCGCAATGCGAACGTCGCTGCGGGTGAGGCCGGTGGTATCACGCAGCACACTGCTGCCTGGCAGGTGGAGATCGAAGCCGAAGGGACGCGCAAGCGTGTCACCTTTATCGATACGCCTGGCCACCAGGCCTTCACGTCGATGCGTGCCCGCGGCGCGAATATGACCGACGTCGTGGTGCTGGTCGTCTCGGCAGCCGAGGGTGTGCAACCGCAGACGATTGAGTCGATGAACCACGCGAAGGCTGCGGGTGTGCCCATCGTCGTCGCGCTGAATAAGATTGATCGCCCCGATGCCAACGAACAAAAAGTGCTGGGCGAACTCGCGGCCGCTGGGCTCAGTCCCATCGAGTATGGCGGCGAGACCGAAGTGGTGCGCACCAGCGCAGTCACCGGGCGAGGTATCAAGGAACTGATCGAGATTCTTGATCTGCAAGCCCAGTTGCTTGAACTGAGAACCGACCCCAGCGCGCCGGCGCGCGGCACGGTCATCGAATCCCGCATGGATGCTGGGCTCGGGCCGGTTGCGACCGTTCTCATTCAGGACGGCACGTTGCGCGTGGGCGATGTGGTGATCGCCGGCAACGGATATGGCCGCGTGCGCAGTCTCTGGAACGATCGGGGTGAACAGGTCAGTGACGCCGGCGCCAGCGTGCCGGTCATCGTCAGCGGGCTGGGCGGGTTGCCCAATTCCGGCGATAAGTTTTATCAGGTCGAAGATATCGAGCGCGCTGCCGAGATCACGGAAGAGCGACAGTCGATCGAACGTCAGAAGCAACTCGGTGCCCTCAACAAGGTCACGACGGCTGATACGTTGCTGGCGACGCTCAATCAGGATCAGGTCAAGACGATCAACCTGATCATCAAGGCAGACGTGCAGGGCTCAGTCGAAACGCTTGTCAAAACCGTGGGCGGGCAGAACACCGAAGAGGTCAAGGTGCGCGTCATCCACTCAGGCGTCGGCGCGATCAGCGAATCCGACGTCCAACTGGCGATGGCGACCAAGACCAAGCCGACCGACAACCAGGTGGCGATCATCGGCTTCCATGTTGTGCCTGACGAAACGGCCCGAGCGCTGGCCGAGCAGAATCACATTGACGTCAAGACGTATCGTGTGATCTACGAGATCTTCGACGACATGAAGAAGGCGCTGAGCGGCATGCTTGAGCCGGAGATGCGCGAAAAGCTGCATGGGCACGCGGAGATTCGCCAGGTGTTCAAGTTCAGCAAGGTCGGCAACATCGCTGGTTGCATTGTCACAGATGGTCATATCCAGCGTGGCAGCAAGATTCGCATCGTGCGCGATGGAAAACTTATCCACGAGGATCTGACCATCGAAACGCTCAAGCGCGTCAAGGAAGATGCGAAGGAAGTCAAGAGCGGCATCGAGTGTGGTATCAAGCTGGCTGGCTACGACGACATCAAACCCGGCGACGTGCTGGAAGCGTACATCAAGGAAATTCATCAGAGGACGCTGTAGGTCAGCGTGAAATTGCCAGTTGGTAGTTGCCAGTTGCCAGAGGAGAATCAGTCGTCGGCTTTACCGTTTGTGATAATCGTGGCAGCTCTTCACTGGCAACCAGCAACTAATAACTGTCAACCATCAGCCCTCTCGCCCATGCACGTTGGAATCCTCCAGATTGAAATCGGGATCGGCGACGCGATGTCCCTTAAGGACAAAAGGCGGGTCGTGCTTAGTCTCAAAGATCGGATTTCGCATGGGCACAATGTGTCGATTGCAGAAGTCGGGGCGCTGGACGAACATCGGCGGGCGATATTGGGGTTGGCAATGGTGTCGAACGACCGGGCTTATGTGGAAGGTGGGTTGAGCAAGCTGGTCGATTTTGTCCGTATGACCCCGAGTGTGGATCTCATCGACTATTCCATCGAACTGCTTTGATCCTGCTCCCACTCTAAATCTAATGTCCCGCCGAACTGAAAGACTCGCCTCGACCATCCAGCAGGAGCTGGCGACGATGATCCTGCGCGATCTGAACGACCCGCGCGTGATCGGCTTCCCCAGCATCACGCGCGTGAAGGTGAGCGATGACCTGTCGCAGGCGGACGTGTTTTTTACGATCATGGGCACGCCGGGACAGCAGGAGATGGTGCTCAATGCGCTGCGTCACTCGGCCGGACTGATGCGGATGAAGCTGACCAAGGGCCTGAATCTTCGCGTTGCGCCGTACCTGAAGCTGCACCTTGATGAAGACCTGAGAAGAGAACTGGAGATGATGACGCTGCTGGATCGCGTGGCTAGGGAGAACGAGGAGCTCGATCGCAAGCGCGCCGAAGAAGTTGGCAGTGGGGATGCAGCGATCGGCAGCCAACAGTCGGAAGTCGGCAGTGAATCCGGCGCGATTGACGGTCCGGCAATCATACGCAGCGAGTCGACTGAAGCAGGAAATGTTCCATCAAAACAATCTGAGGATGCAGACCCCGCGGCTAACGATTCAACAGCACCTCCAGCAGACTAAATCTCTCCTTCTTGCAAATTGCCGGCGAACGGCTGCGGACTAAAAGACACTTATGAAAAATGCTACAAAACATGCTGATGAACTGAAGAGCCTGCTCAAGAAACTGTTAAAGGAAGAAAAGCCAGCCGACAAGCAGGTCTACGAACCGCTGCGGGCGCTTGTCCGGGCGGCGATGAGCTACGACGTGACCGATGCCCGCGCCGAGGAGGCCATGAAGGTCATTGAGCACGAGTTCGTCGATCTCAATGAACTGCGCGTGGCAACCGAACTTGAAATCCAGGAGATGCTCGGCCAGCGGTATCCCGATATCGAAAAGCGCGTCGCGATGTTCACGCAGTCGCTGAACTTCATCTTCGAGAAGGAGGGCACGCTGAGCCTCGACCGACTTAAGACGATATCCAAACGCGACGCCCGGCAATTTCTGCGAGAACTGCCCGGGATGCACCCGTTTGTCGAGGCGTACGTCCTGCTTTACAGCTTCGACGGGCATGCGGTTCCGGTTGATAATGAAATACTCGAATTTCTGATCGGCAAGGAGATCGTCGAAGAGGGAACGACAATCGATGAACTGCAGCGCTTCGTCGAACACCACGTCAAGGCCGACGAGTGTCATAACCTGTTTCTCTCGCTCCGTCGGGCCGCATCAGAGGGTGAGAAAAAGCGGAAGAAGTGAGGAGAGTAGTTAGTTGTTAGTTGCCAGAAAAGAGCTGATAGTCAAAAGTTGATAGTCGACAGTAAAGCCGAACGCCCTACCGATGGTCTTCTCTTTTTCTAACAATTAACGACCTCCAACCGAAAACTAGCGAGGACGACGACCAACCACTATCTCCACTCTGGCAACTAACAACTAACAACTGGCAACTCTCCTCCCCATGACCGACAAACTTCCGCCATCTACGCTTCGCCTGGGATTGCCTTCTGGCTCATTACAGAATGCGACGGTGGATCTCTTTGGGCGGGCGGGGTATCGCGTCTCGATCCCCGAGCGGTCGGTCTTTCCACGGATTGATGATGAGAAATTGTCGGCTGTGCTTTTTCGGGCGCAGGAGATCAGCCGGTATGTCAGTGACAACATCGTGGACTGCGGGCTGACCGGGCATGATTGGATTGTCGAGAATGGGAACGAAGCCGACATCGTTGAAATCTGCGAGTTGGAATATTCCCGCGCATCGGTCAACCCGGTGAAGTGGGTGCTGGCGGTCCCCGATGAAAGCGTGGTGCAGAAGCCCGAAGACCTGGCCGGCGGAATCATTGCGACGGAACTGGTGAACGTCACGCGCAAGTATTTCCAGAACCTCAATATTCCGGTGACGGTGGAGTTTTCCTGGGGCACCACCGAGATCAAGGCCCGCCTGCTGGATGCGATTGTCGATGCGACCGAAACCGGGTCGAGCATCCGTGCTAACAACCTGCGCGTCGTCGATACGCTGCTGACGAGCACGACACGGTTCATTTCCAACAGGGAGGCATGGGCCACGCCCTGGAAGCGTGAAAAGATGGAGAACATCGCCATGCTCCTGAAGGGCGCGATTGATGCGCGCATGAAGGTTGGACTGAAGCTGAACGCGCCTGAAGACCGGCTGGCCGAGATCGTCAGTTTTCTTCCGTCGGAGAAAAGTCCCACCATCAGCAAGCTAAGCGTCCCGGGATGGGTGGCGGTCGAGGTCATCCTCGAAGAACGTCAGGAGCGCGAGCTGATCCCACGCCTTAAACGTGCCGGCGCGACGGGGATCATTTCATATCCGCTGAACAAGGTGATTCCCTGACGCTCACCGGTTTTGCCGCATATAATCGTCGGCTCATGAAGTATCGCCTTGGCATCGTCCTGTCGTCGACCTTCGCGTGCGCGCTGACTGGTTGTGCAACGCAACGGTCGCCCGTCGCCCCGACCGCGCGACCCACGACGGCTGCCATTTCCGCGCCAAGCCCGAGCGATCCGACCCATCTGACGCTCGATGAAATCGAACCGCGACCGGTTCTCGTCACGCAGTCGTCAACTACTTCCGCCACGACACGCCCGTCGCTCGATGCAATACAGTTCTTTGCCGAGGCGCGGGCGGCCACGCTGGACGGGCAACGCTTCACGGCTATCAGCCTTCTGGAAAAAGCCCGAGGTCTCGATCCCCAGAGTTTTGAGATATGTTACGCGTTGGCCCAGGCCTATCAGGGTAATTCAGTCACCAATGATAAGTCGATCCAACTGCTCACCGAAGCCAGTCGTATGCGTGCCGACGACCTGAGCCTGCAATCGCAACTGGGTCGGCAATATCTGGCCAAAAGCAGCTTCGATAAGGCGATCGAGCACCTTCGACTGGCCATCCAGACGACCGACTACGCGCGGGATGACGATGGCGCTGCGGTGGTCGATTATTTCCTTGCGCGGGCGCTGCAGCAGCGGGGGTATGACCGGGCGGCGCTAGACCGTTATGCGATCCTTCTGGATCGACTTCAGCGGCCGAGTTTCACCATTCGGTCCAATCCGGAATTGGGCTACCTGATCAATCGTCCCGAACTGCTCTTTGTACAGATAGGGCAATTATATCAAAAGCATGGAAATTTCGTCGAGGCCCTGCGCGTGTTCGAACTTGCTGCCGAGCGCGACCCTGGAAACTTCGACTTGCAGCAACAAATCGTGCGGGTAAAGCTCGGTGCGAGCGATGTTGCCGGTGCCCGCCAGCGCGCAACTGCCGTTGTTGCAAAGTTTCGGGCGACGAGTGAATCGCTTGATCTCCTGCGCGAAGCATACGGCAAAGATGCGGGTGAAACGGGTGTCATTGATGCGCTGCGGCAGTTGCACGAGTCTGCGCCCGGAGATCGGGCACTGCTTTTCACGCTGGCCGATGTGCTGCGAAGCGAAGGTCGCACTGCCGAGGCCGAGCAACTTCTCGCCGGTGCACTTCAGCAATCTCCTGTGGAAAAGCAGAAGGAACTGGTAACCAAGCTCGTCGAGCTGAAGCTGGACGACAACGATGTCCCCGCCGCTGCCGTACTGCTGCTTGAGGCGATGGCCCGGCAACCGGGCATGACTGCCGAGCTTCTGCCAGTCTGGAACGATATGCTTCGCTCGGGCCAGAAGCATCGCTTGCGTATCGCGACGGTCGAGCAGTTAAAAGTATCCCCCGACGCCGAGCCCGTTCGGCAGTATTTCATTTCGCGGATGGCTGCGCAATCAAACCGCGATCTCCTTGTGCGCGCCAGCGTGGAGAAGGCCGTGCAGGCGACCTCTCTGTATCCGCCCGCCTACCGCCTGGCGATCAATGTGCTGTCGGATCGACCAGATCTGACGCTCAAGCAACGACAGGAGGCGTCGACCGCGCTCCTGGAGCGCGTCGAGCAAGCGGGGCAGCCAGCATTGGAAGCAGAGTTGCGCGGGTTGCTCGCTGTCCAACAGTCGGATTATCCCAAGGCGGTCTGGCACTTTTCTGAGGCCGTGCGGTTGGGTGCGACCGATCCAGCCACGGTGTTGGGACAAGCAGCCGTGCTTCAGGCATCGGGAGATTCTGCCCGGGCCGAGCAGACGTTGTGGAAGCTCATCTCCGATCACCCAGGATTTGATGAAGCCTACACGATGCTGATCGCGCATTACGGCAGCACCGGTGCAATTGCCCCTGCCGAGCGAGTGCTCAACACGTGGTTGGGGAACGAACCGTCCAGCGTGGAGGCTCGGTTGATTCAGGCCATGACGCTCCTTGGTCGCAACCAGGGCGCCGCTGCCGAGCGTATGCTGCTGGGCCTTTTTACCGATCACCCCGATCTGCCCGAAGTGGTGAGCACGCTGCGCGTTGTGTTTGAAAGGAACAATCACCCTGATCTCCTCGTCAAGAAGCTTGAAGAACTGCACACTGCCGACCCCACCAACCTGGCTGTCCTCGACGGGCTTGTCGCTGGCTGCATTGAAGCGGGACGTGAAGACGACGCCTTTGCGTTGATCGAACAGACGCGCAAAGCCGTCAGTGACGATGCAAACCTTCTCTACGATATGTCGCACCTGTACGTCGAGATCGAACGTCGCGACACCTGCGAAGAGGTCTTGTTGCAGGCAATCAAGGTCGATCCGCAACATGCAGCTGCCAATAACGACCTGGGCTACACTTGGGCTGATGCCGGCACGCATCTGGATCGGGCCGAAGCAATGTGTCGGCTGGCTGTCGAGCTTGAGCCTGATAACTCAAGCTATCTCGATAGCCTGGGTTGGGTGCTGTACAAGCGCAGCAAGTTTGACGAGGCGCGCGTTTATTTCGATCGCGCCATCACGCCCAGCGCACAACCGGACCCGATCGTTCTCGATCATCTTGGGGATGTCCTTTATCGACTAGGCGACAAAACCGCCGCGGGCAAGCTGTGGCAGAATGCAAAAGATCGGCTGGCTGAGACGGGCGTGCGCCTGGTCGACCACCAGGTGCTGGTGGGTTCACTCGAACGCAAGCTGCAGCAGCACCAGCGTCGTCAGCCCGTGGATGTGGCACCGATTGACGATAAGTCGATCCCGCAACCGGGACGGGCGCAGCGATGAGCGATTCCTCTTCGATCAAACCGATACCGACCTGTTGTTCCACTTGATTTTATCATGAGCCAATATCCATCTCCCTACACGCCACCCGAGCCCGAGCCTTATTACGGTTACACCCCCGGCGGCGCTGATTACCTTGCCAAGCCCAGGCGGGCAGGCTTGCTCATGATTGTGCTGGGGATGGCCGGGCTTTTGTTTGGGGGTTGCATGGTGGGAATCGCGTTCATGCCCCCACAATTTTATGAGCAACTAAAGGCCCAATCGACCGCCGGGCGCGTCCCCACGCCAAGTGAGATGACGATGAGCGGTATGATCATCCTCGTCCCGTCGATCATCCTGATCCTGTTTGGCGCGATCGTCCGGACGGGGCGCCGATGGGCGGTCATCACGTCAATGGTGATGACGGCGTTGCTGCTGGCGTATTTTGCGCTGATGCTGGTAATGATTCTGCTGGCAGGTGGGCAGGCGGGCATCGTGGGCACGCAACTGCTCGCGAGTGTTGCGATGTTCGGGGTGATTATCGGCGCATTTACATTCCAGTTTTTGGGGCTGCGTGCAGCGCTGCGCAGCATTCGCGAACTACGCGAGTGGCAATACGCGCAGTGGTACGCATCGCAACCACAATCACCTCAGGATCCCCCAAGCGAGGTCTGACGTTCGTAGCAGCGGCGTTGGTAGGAGCCAAACTCCCGCCAATTCCAGTTCACGCGCACGGGGTAGTCTTCCACCGTTGATCGCGACCATTTCTTCCCGAGCGCCTGAAGGACCTGGTCGTCGGGGGGCGACGTGATCTGGGGGACAGGGCTGTCAAAACGCTTCCAGATAATCACCCGGAGCACATGTGCCTGATCCCGGACAGATCGCGCGACTGCACGGGCGGAGGTGTCCGTGCGAATCTTGAAATCGAGCGTATGCCATGCGTTTCGGAAGATGGGTGGTGCCGGTTGCTGGCCACTCACCTGGCAAAGGTAGTATCGACCCTGTGGATCAAGCAGCGCACCGAGCGACGGCGCGGGCCCGCCACGCACGTAGTCGACATAAGTCTGCACTGGGGCGTCTTTCGACTGAGCTGCCCAGACATCTTTTGCCAGCCGATCGAGTGGGGGCTCCGCGGGAATGAATATCCGCGCGCTCGCCTGGGTCAGGTTCAATCCGATAAAGAGAGCGACCGCAACGACCCGCAGTCCGCGCGTTGGCAAGCGCATGAACAGGATTGACAGCGCGATGCAGACCGCCGGCCAGATTACGCCCAGGTAGCGCGGGTGCCAGATCGATTTCCACTGATCGCGATCCGCTCCGGCTTTATCGTAGAGATATTTCCAGAGCAGATACATCGCGCAACAAAGCCCGAAAAGAACGATCGTCACTCCCGCGCCCTGCATCGTGCGCACGATACGCGATCGCCAGTTTGTCCCGCAAAAAAAGATGCCTGCGACCGCGGCGCACGCGAGGGCAGTCAGGGTGGGGATGTAATCCATGACCGGCTGGAACCACATCCACGGTGCGACGAAACCCTTGATCGACCGACAATAAAATACGCCATAGGTCGGCAGTACGATCCACGCAGCGAGGCGGAGGAAT
>Ga0105047_10004718_pt1 | contig 23656 bp, 20 predicted proteins | sample MAT04_FD_78384 | JGI IMG/M metagenome (GOLD analysis project Ga0105047, IMG submission 78384) | Freshwater microbial communities from Lake Fryxell liftoff mats and glacier meltwater in Antarctica - MAT-04 (megahit assembly) | ecosystem: Environmental > Aquatic > Freshwater > Ice > Liftoff... | reverse complement strand
GCGACGCCGGCACTGAGCTGGAGCTCTACCAGCGCCGGCAGCACCTCGAGGCCCAACGACCCGTTGGCGCGGAACGGTGTGACGAGGGGGACGAGCACGCCCGGGAAGCAGCTGGGTACTGACGCCATGATGATCTTCTCCGTGCGTGACCGTGTGGGCCGACTGTGGCCAGGAAAGCATCGTCGCACATCGAACCGGGCCCCGCGCTTCCAGCAAATGAACGTCTTGGGGTACTGTCTAGACGTGAGCGAACCCGAAGTACACCGGGAGATCGAACGCAAGCTGGAGGTTCCCGGAAGGTTCCGGCTGCCCCCGCTCGGCGGCCCTGGAACCGGCATCGGCGAGGCCATGCCGCTCCCAGCCATCCGGCTGCGCGCCGAGTACTACGACACCGCGGACCTTCGTCTCGCACGACACCACATCACGCTCCGCAGGCGCACCGGCGGCGGCGACTCCGGCTGGCACCTCAAGCTTCCCCATGCCGGCGAAGCCACGCGCGACGAGCTGCAACTGCCGCTGAGCGCCGCCGGCAATCCTCCCGAACCACTCTCGACGCTCGTACTGGGCGTCACCCGCGGTGCGCCCCTGGCACCGGTGGCCACCCTCAGCACGGTACGGCGCCCGGTGCGATTGCTCGACGAGGAAGGCCACGCCCTCGCTGAGCTCACCGACGACCGGGTGTCGGTGACGGTGGACGGCAAGGCCACCAGTAGATTCCGCGAGCTGGAGGTCGAGGCGGCGCCCGACCGCACCGCCGGAGACCTCGAGCCGGTCATGGCAGTGCTCATCGCCGCCGGCGCCAGCGAGAGCGGCTTCGCCTCCAAGGCAGTCCGCGCCCTGGGGCCACGAGCGATGGAACCGCCCGATGTCGCGTCGCCACCTCCCGTCTCGCCCGACGCCCCGGCTGCCGCTGCCATGCAGGCACTGATCCAGCGCCATGCCGCAACGTTCTTGCAACAGGATCTGCGCGTTCGCCGTGGAATGCCTGATTCAGTGCACCAGATGCGTGTCGCAGCGCGACGCCTGCGCAGCGCGCTGAAGGTGTTCGCACCGCTCTTCGACGAGCCGTGGGCCGACCAGCTCGCCACCGAGTTGGCCTGGATCGGCGGCGAGCTCGGGTTCGCCCGCGATCGCGAGGTACTGGAACGGCACCTGTTGTCGGACCTGGCGCTGATGACCGAGACCGACACTCGCGACGCAGTAGCGGTCGTCGAACGCGAGCTCGGCGCTGACCAACACGAGGCCGTCGTGCGTGTGTCAGCGGCCATGAAGTCCGACCGCTATCTGGCACTCCTCGACGCGCTGGTCGCTGCCGCCCGCACCCCACAACTCACCGCGGCAGCAACGGCCCCGGCAGCCGAGGCACTGCCACCGCTGATGCGAGCTGCATGGAAGCGGCTCGCCCGCAGCGTGGCCAACCTGCGCCGCAAAGGACCAGACGAACCGTGGCACCGGGCCCGAATCCGGGCGAAACACGCCAGGTATGCGGCCGAGGCACTGACACCCGTGTTCGGCAAGCCGGCGAAGCGGCTGGCAGCGCAACTCGAAGTGGTCACTGAACTGCTCGGCCGCCATCAGGACGCGTCGGTCGCCGCCGAAATCGCCGCCGAATTGGCAGCCGGCAACGGCGTCGGCGGCAAGGCGGGCTACTGCCTCGGGCTCTTGTACGACCAGCAACGCGACGAAGTGCGCAGAGTCCGGCGCAAGATGGCGAAGGTGTGGCCCGACATCGCTCACCCCCGCTGGCGTCGGTGGTTGCGCGCACGCAAGTGAAGCCCGCTGCGAGCGTCCTCGTTATCGTCGCGACGTGAGCACTCCCCCCACCTGGGTTCCTGTCATTGATCTCCGTCACGCAGACGCGCCGGCCACCATCGACGAAGCCTGCCAGCGAGCCGGCTTCCTTACCGTCGTCGGGCACGGGGTGCCTGCAGCCGTCATCGACGGAGCCTGGGCCACTGCCCGGGCGTTCTTCGACCTGCCGCTCGAGCAGAAACTGACCGTGGCAATGCCCCGGCCCGGCTACCCCTATGGTTACAGCCCGCTCGCCGGCGAGACGCTCGCCAAATCGCTGGGCCACGGCGGCGCACCGGACCTGAAGGAGAGCTTCGCGATCGGGCCCACCGAACGGCCGACGCACACGATCGTCGACCCCGACGAGACGTTCGCATGGTCGGAGAACCTGTGGCCCGCCGCACTTCCCGCCCTGCAACCGGCGTGGACGGCATACTTCACTGCGCTCAGTGATCTGGCCGCGAGGATGCTGCAACTGATGGCGCTCGGCCTGGGCATGCCCAAACACCACTTCGACCCGATGATCGACCGGCACACCAGTGCGATGCGCTCGCTGCACTACCCCCCACGCGGCGAAGTGGCCGACGGCCAGTTCGGTGCCAGCGCCCACACCGACTACGGCACGCTCACCATCCTGCTTACCGACCCCGTGCAGGGCGGGCTGCAGGTGCAAGACGCCCGCGGCGGGTGGCACGACGTTGATGCCCAGCCCGGTTCGTTCGTGGTCAACCTCGGCGACGCGATGGCCCGCTGGACGAACGACCGTTGGCGCTCGACCATGCACCGTGTGCAGGTGCCGACCGGCCGTCGTCAATCGATCGCCTTCTTCCACAACGCCAACTGGGATGCCGCGATCGAGTGTCTGCCCACGTGCCTGGTCACCGGAGAGCAGCCGCGCTACCAGCCCATCGCCGCCGGCCCGCACCTGATGCAGAAGTTCCAGTCCACCGTCAACACATACTGAGCAGCAAAGAACCGCCGAGCCCCGAACCGTGGTGTTCGCGGTCCTGGGCTCGGCGTCGTGGAGCGGGTACCGGGACTCGAACCCGGATCTCAGGCTTGGAAGGCGCGTGCTCTACCCTTGAGCTACACCCGCAGGATGCGTGCGAGATGCTATCTGCATGCAGCCGCCACGTGCGGCCGGGTTTCCGGCAACGCCGGTCTCGCTGCAGCAAGTTGGCGTCCAGCGTCCGTCCACACCCAAGAGCCGCACCACGTCATCCTTTCGCGGCGGTTCACGCAGTCAGACGATGACATGGTCGCGAAACTGGGGCCGCGACGGGGCCGCGATGGGGCCGGCCGGGCGCATCGCCCGAACCGGCCAAGAGCCGCACCACGTCATCCTTTCGCGGCGGTTCACGCAGTCAGACGATGACATGGTCGCGAAACTGGGGCAGCGACGGAGCGGGCGGGGGCGGTGGCACACTGACGGGCACATGGCCACGCTCGCCCACCTCCTTCCGCCCGCGGGAAGCGACCCGTCGCTCGTGCTCGACGCGTTCGCCGCGTGGGCCACCGATGGCGGCCGCCCGCTCTACCCACACCAGGAGGAGGCGGCCTTGGCGCTGGCGGCCGGCGAGCACGTCGTGCTGGCCACTCCCACCGGGTCGGGCAAGAGCCTGGTTGCGATGGCCGGCATCGCGCTCGCGCTCAACGAGGGCAAGCGCGCCGTGTGGACCGCACCGATCAAGGCGCTGGTCGCGGAGAAGTTCTTCGACCTCGTCGATCTCCTAGGGGCCGAGCGGGTGGGCCTCGCCACCGGCGACGCCTCCATCAATTCCGACGCGCCCGTGCTCGTGTGCACGGCCGAAGTGCTGGCCAACAACGCACTCGCACAGGGGGCCGCCAGCGCGTTCGGGTTCGCCTGCCTCGACGAGTTCCACTACTACGCGGACCCGGACCGCGGCTGGGCGTGGCAGATACCACTGCTGGAACTGCACCACTGCCAGATGCTGCTCGCCTCGGCGACGTTGGGCGACATGACTGCCATCGCCACCGACCTGCAGCAGCGGTCTGGGCGAGCGGTCACTGAGGTCACCTCCGTGCACAGGCCAACACCGCTGTACCACCAATGGCGGATGACGTCGGTCGCCGACAGCGTGCTCGACGCGGTACGCGACGGGCTCAGCCCCGTGTACGTGGTGCACGCCAACCAAGCTGCAGCCATCGACCGCGCTCAATCACTGGTCAGCACCAACGTCACCACCCGCGCCCAGCGGGAAGCGATCGCTGCGGCAATGGCCGGCGTCAAGATGGGCCGCGGGTTCGGCGAAACACTCGACCGCCTGCTGCGCAACGGCGTCGGTGTGCACCACGCCGGCATGCTGCCCCGCTACCGCCGGCTCGTCGAGCGCCTCGCTGGCGAAGGCCTGCTGCCCGCCATCTGTGGCACCGACACGCTCGGCGTCGGCGTCAACATCCCCATCCGCACTGTGTTGATGACTGCGCTCACCAAGTTCGACGGCAACCGGGTGCGTATCTTCAGCGTGCGTGAGTTCCACCAGTTGGCCGGTCGTGCAGGCAGGCCCGGCTTCGACCCCGACGGTCACGTTTGGGTGCAGGCCCCAGAACATGTGATCGACAACGCACGCGCGCTGGCCAAGGCCGGCGACGACCCCAAGGCGCGTAAGAAGGCCAACCGCAGCAAGCCGCCCGAAGGCTTCGTCAACTACGACGAGGCCGGCATGCACCGGCTGATCGGCGCCCGGCCCGAGCCCTTGGTCTCACGTTTCCGAGTCACCGCCGACCTCGTCGCCGGAGTGCTCGGCCGCCCAGATGGCCCGGCTGCCCTGAAGCACCTGCTGAACACCAACCACGATGCACCGGCCCGTCGGCGGCTGCACAAGAAGCGCGCCATCGCTGTCTACCGCAGCCTGGAGGCCGCCGGTGTCGCCGAACGGTTGCGCGACGAGCACGGCCGCTGCGCCGGCGTGCGCGTCGGTTCGCTGATCGAGGGCAGCGACCAACGCGGCGAGCTGCGCTTCTCCGCCCCGCTGGCACCGTTTGCGATCGAGGTCATCAGCACGTTCGACCGCGACGATCCGGCGTACCTGCTCGACGTGGTCAGCGTCGTGGAATCCATCCTCGAGAACCCGCGCCAGATCGTGTTCGCACAGCAGAACGCTGCCAAGGGCGCGGCCGTGGCCCGGATGAAGGCCGAGTACATGCCGTATGAGGAACGGATGGAACAACTGGAAGGGATCACATGGCCGCAGCCGCTGGCCGAACTGCTCGACGACTGCTTCACCGCCTACCGCGAGCACCACCCCTGGGTTGCCGAAAGCCCAGCACCGAAGTCGATCCTGCGCGAGATGCTGGAGGGCGGCGACACGTTCGCCACCTTCGTGCGCCGCTACCGGCTGGAACGCAGCGAAGGGCTGGTGCTTCGCTACCTCACCGATGCCTGGCGCACGCTCGACCGGTCGTTACCCGACGATGTGTACACCGACGGGCTGGAGGACGTGGTCGAGTGGCTGGGCGAACTGATCCGCGCCACCGACGCCACCCTGCTCGATGAGTGGGCAGTGCTCGCCGGCAAGCCAGTGCACGAGCACCACGCTCCCGAGGCCCCAGCGGCCGGCCGCATCGGCCCACCGCCCGCGTGGCGAACCGCTGTGCGTACCGCTGCGTTCGGGTGGGTCGAGCTGTTGGCTACGCGACGGCTGGCGACGCTCGCTGACCGCAGTGGTTGGTCGGAGACCCGGCTGGCCGAAGCGATGGCGCCGTACTGGCAGGCGTACGACGCCGTCGGCATCGACAGCGCTGCCCGGTCGGTACGCTACTTCGATCTCCGCGAAACCGCCGAGCAGTGGTTCATCACGCAGCAGTTGGCCGACCCCGACGACGACGGCGAATGGCGCTTCGTCGCCACAGTCGACATCGCTGCTGCGACTGCAGAGGGCGCACCCACACTGGTGCTACAGAAGTTGGGGCCCTACGAGCCAGCCGGTGCCTCCGGCGGCCCCGACGACTCCGGCGGCCCCGAGTAGGGAGTGACGGGCACCACCATGGGTGCCAGCACAGCGACCACCAGGTTGACCGCCGCGGCGGCGAGCAACGAAGACCGGATGCCGATGCCCGACGCCAGGGCGCCCCATGCGACAGCACCGACCGACGTACCCAACCACACCATCAGCATCGCGACCGCCGAACCGCGACCGCGTACCCACGAGGCCAGTTGCAGAGTGAAGTTGGAGAACAGCACGCTGAGCATGCCCATTGTGCCCGCACCAGCCAGCAGCAACGCGACCAACCCCACCCACAACTGTTCGGCAATCGCGAAGAGCGCCGTGCCAGCCGACCAGAGCACGGCTGCGGACGCGACGGCTCGCTCGGGATGGATGGCAGACCGGAACCTGGGCAGCAGCCACACCGCACCAACGGACCCCAACCCGAGTGCGGCCGAGAGCAGCCCGAAGCCACCCTCGCCCACACCCAACCGATCGCGAGCGATGAGCGGCATGACCGCCATCAACCCCGCGCCGACCGCGGTGAGCGTGGCCAGGCGGATGACCGGGTGGCGCAGTGCCGGTGCACTGACAACGTGGCGTACGCCCTCACGGATTGCGCCGCCGACTGCATCATCGCCGCGCTGCCGGCGCACGCCGCCGCGGTAGCGCTGAACCACGATGATCACGCCGACGAACGAGGCAGCGTTGAAGGCGAACACCGCGCCCGGACCGGCCAGCGCCATGATCGTGCCCGCGATAGCGGGGCCGAGCGTCTGCGCTGCATTGCGCGAGATCGCGTCGAGGCCGATGGCCTGCGGAAGCGAACGCGCCTCTACCAGCTCCGGGGTCAGCGCCATGAATGCCGGGGCAGCGAAGGTGAGCGCGACCGACTCGAAGAACGTGCCGGCCAGCAGCACCCCGGGCGACATCGCCCCGACACCCTGCGCCACCGCCAGCGCGGCAGCGACCACGAGCGCGGCGATTTGAGTGGCGATGATGAACCGGCGGCGGTCGAGCATGTCGGCGAACGCGCCGGCGTGCAGCGCCAGCAGGAACCCGGGCACCGCCCACGCCGCCTGTACCAGGCCGACCAGCGTCGGCGAGTCCGACAGCTTCGCCATCGTCCAGTTGGCGGCCGTCAGGTGCATGAACGTGCCGATGTTGGACACAAGCCCGGCGATCCACAACCACCGGTAGACGCGCACCCGCAACGGCGACCAAGGGCCGGGCGTGGTATCGATCTGCACGCGGCGAGGGTAACGGCTCGGTCATGGACCATGAGTGGAGTACCGATCAATTGACATTCCTACTGACAGGAGTAACGTGCACGGCGTGACGACGAACACCCGAGCCCATCTCATCGATGTCCTGCGCGCCGACTTCCACTCGTTCGGCACGGTGGCCGCGGGCCTCACCGACGAGCAGTGGCAGGCACAGTCGTTGTGCCCCGCGTGGTCGGTGCAAGGCGTGGTCATCCACGTCACCGCGATCGAGGCCGCGTTGCTCGGCTGGCGGCCGGGTGCTGAACACCCCTTCGCAGCGATGCCCGCCATCGCCGGCGAGCTTGCCGATCTGGCACCCGCACAGCTCGAGCAGCGTTACCGCAACGTCACCGAGGCCCGACTCGCCGAATTGTCCACGATGACCGACGACGAGTTCGACAGCCCATCGGTCACGCCGGTGGGGCCTGGCACCTATGGGCGGTTCATGGCCATCAGGGCCTTCGACGTGTGGGTGCACGAACGCGACATCCGCGTGCCGTTGGGCATTCCCGGTGACGACAGCGGCGCCGCCGCCGAACTCGCCCTCGACGAGGTGCACGGTTCGTTGGGGTTCATCGTCGGCAAGAAGATCGGCCTCACCGACGGCAAGGGCATCGCCATCGAGCTCACCGGGCCCGTGCACCGGCAGCTGCTCGCCAAGGTCGACGGCCGCGCTGCGCGGGTGGAGGAACTGCCCTCCCCCGACGTCACCCTCACCACCGACTCGCTCACTTTCATGTTGCTGGCGTGCGGCCGCATCGACCCAGAACTCGCCATCGCCGACGGCCGCATCACATGGACCGGCGACGAGACCATCGGCGCCCATGCGGCACGCAGCCTCGCGTTCACGATGTGAGCCCCGCAACGAGCGCGACCGCGAATGATCGAGTCACCGAGTCGACACGCTCGAGGGGCCAGCTACCGGGCGGTCGGCTGGCAAGCGACCGACGCAGCGACAGATCCGCCGAGGGGACTGGCGGGGCGGTTAGACAGTTCCCGTGACCGATCCAGCAGCTGATGCGCCCCGGCTCCGCCACTCGGCGTTCGCCGTGGCCGCGCTGTTCATGGTCAACGGCGCAACGTTCTCCAACTGGCTGCCCCGTATCCCCGAGATCCGTGACCATCTGGGCATCAGCAACGCGGGCCTCGGCGCCACGTTGCTGGGCGGCGGACTGGGCGGCATCCTCGGTTCGTTGCTCGTTGCCAGGGCGATGGATCGGCTGGGCAGCCGGCAGTTGCTCACCATCGCCGCCACGGCGCTGTCCATCGGCATGCCGCTGATCGCGTTCGCACCCAGCGCCGCGCTCTTGCTCGTGCTCCTCACCGCGCTGGGCACGCTCGACGTGTTCAACGACGTTGCGATGAACGCGCAGGGCGTCACTGTGCAGCAGCAGCTCGGGCAAGCCATCATGAACCGCCTTCACGCGATGTGGAGCCTCGGTTTCACCGGCGGCGCTGTGCTCGGCTCCATTGCTTCGGCCGCAGGCGTGAGCCTGCGCTGGCACCTCAGCACGGTCGGCGTGGTGCTGCTGGGCACCGTCTGGTTCGTTCGGCGATGGCTGGTACCCGTCGACCCGCCGCCCGTGCCGGCCGCTGTCGTCGCCGACGATTCCAGCTCGCACCCCGCGAAGCGCAGGGCGGTGTCGGCCACCACGGTCGCGATGGCGTTCGCCGCGATGGCTGCCGTCTCGCTGGAGGTGCTGCCCAACGACTGGGCCGCGGTGCTGATGCGCGACGTGTTCGACGCCGGCCGATTCAGCGGCCTGGGAACCGTGGCCTGTGCCGGCGCGATGCTGATCGGCCGGCTGAGCGGGGACCACGTCCTCGAGCGAGTCGGTGAGCGCCGCCTGTTGTTCGGCGCACTGTGGGTAGTCGCGGCCGGCACCATCATCACGGTCACCGCTCCCGTCACCGCGGTGGCATTGTTCGGCCTGGCCGTGTGGGGCCTGGGTCTTTCGGTCGTCTTCCCACAGCTGTACGCGACCGCCGCCCGCCTGCCTGGTACGTCCGCCGGCGCGGGGTTGGGCTCGATGCTCCTGGGTCAACGCACCGGGGCGATGCTCACGGCCGTGTGCACTGGTGCGCTGGCCGAGTGGCGCAGCCTGCGCCTGGCGTTCGCAGTGGTGGCCGCCATCGCGTTTGCGGTGCTGTCGACCACGTTGCGCCGCGCTGCGGCTGCCGCCCGCTGAGCGCGCCCTCGGGCCGGGCGTTACCACTACTGTCGGCCCTGTGATGGCTGGGGGCACGCCTCGGGTGGTGGGATTCGTCGCGGCCATGGCCGCCGTTGCGGCCTGCTCCGGCGCACCACGGAGCGACGCCACGACCGCTCCCACCACCGTCGTTGCAACGACCAGCTCGAGCCGACCGACCACGACGCCGCCCACCCGGCCGGCGAGCACCTCGACTACCACACGGCTCGCCGACGGCGACACGTACGCGCAGCCGGGTTGGGTAGCTCGGGAGAACGCTCGGCCTGGCGCTGCCGACTGGCGCATCCTCGACGACCCGGCGAACCCGGTGCGCGACACGCCGCTCGAATGGATCGAGGGCTACGCCGACACGGCGACCGCGCAGCACGGCCAGACCGTGACGCTCTTCGTCGACACACCCGCGTCGACGTTCACGGTCACCGCCTACCGCATGGGCTGGTACGACGGTCTGCAGGCGCGCAGCGTGTGGCAATCAACTCCAACCATCGGTGGTCGCCAGCCATCGGCGACCTTCGATGGTCGCACCGGCATGGCCGAGGCTCCATGGGCGGCCTCGCTCACCGTCGAGATCACCGACGAGTGGCCGCCAGGTGCCTACCTGCTGAAGCTGCAGAGCGACGCTCGCGGCGGGCACTACGTGCCGCTCACCGTGCGGGACGATGCCGCCACCGGCGACCTGCTGTTCATGAGCGCAGTCACCACCTGGCAGGCATACAACCCGTGGGGTGGCTGCACTCTCTACGAATGCTTCGCACCTCGCACCAAGTTCCGCGCCGAGGTGGTCAGTTTCGACAGGCCCTACGCCCACAGCTACGCGCAGGGCGCCGCCGACTTCCCGACCCACGAACTGCCACTGATCTCGTTCATCGAGCAGCAGGGCTTCGACGTCGCGTACATCACCAACATCGACCTGCACCGCGAGCCCGCGCTGGCCGCCAGCCGGCATGCACTCGTCAGCCCGGGCCATGACGAGTACTACTCCTGGCCGATGCGCGAGGGCCTCGTACAGGCGCTGGACGGTGGCACCAACATCGCCTTCTTCGGTGCCAATGCCGTCTACCGCAACATCCGTCTGGAGCCGGGCGCAGGCGGCGCTGCGGACCGACGCGAGGTGAACTACCGCGTACGAGACCCGGGGGCCGGCGACGACCCGCACCTCGTGACGGTCAACTGGCGCGAGCTTCCGCTGCGCAAACCGGAAGCCGAGATCGTTGGGGTGCAGTACGGCTGCGCCGAGGTACGCGCCAACCTTCGGCTCGTCAACACCAGCAGTTGGTTGTACGCCGGCACGGGTGCCACCGAGGGCCAACGGCTGACGAACCTGGTCGGCGTCGAGTTCGACGAACTGGCACCCTCCTCACTGACACCTACCGGTGTCGAAGTGTTCGCAGCCACCCCGCTGACGTGCCGCAACCTGACGTACCAGCAGGTGACCGCGTACCACACGCGCCCCAGCGGGGCCGGGGTGTTCGCTGCCGGCACCATCGACTGGGGTTGCGGCCTGGACGGCACCTGCCCGGGCATCGAACGATTCGAGATCGTGCGCGGCGTGACCCTGAACGTGTTGCAGGCGTTCGCTGCTGGGCCCGCCGGGCTGCTCCATCCCAGTAGCGGGAACACTGGCCGCTACCGGATCGCAGTGCACCAACCGGTCGGTGGCGGTGGCGGTGGCGGCGGGGGCACCACGACGACGACTGCGGCCGTTACCCCAACGACCGATCCGCCACCCAACACCGACCCGCCGGCGAGTACCAGCCCACCGACCAATCCACCACCGCCGCCGACCGACGCACCGCTGCCCTGAGCCGACGGCACCCTGAACGAGCGGCTGTTCCGACCGGCCCGCTGACTCGAGCCAGGGCCGGCAAGTGCCGGCCGCCTCAGATGCCTTCAGCGGCCGCGAGGCCAGCTTCGTCGACCGCCTGGCCGGCAGCGAGCCGGGCGAACACGGCGGGCGGTTCGCGCCACGGGTCGGGCAGCGTGCCGGCCTCGGCATCGCTGATTGCCCGCCACACGCGTTCGCTGGTGCACGGCAGGTCGAGGTGCCGAACGCCCAGATGGCTGAGCGCATCGATGACCGCGTTCTGCACCGCGGGCGTGGCGCCGATGGTGCTGGCCTCGCCGATGCCCTTCGCTCCCAGCGGGTTGAGCGGGGTGGGCGTCTCGGTGCTGTGCACCTCGAAGCTGGGGAACTCGGCGGCCGACGGGAACGCATAGTCCATGAAGTTGGCCGACAGCGGGTTGCCCTCGGTGTCGTAGCGGACCTGTTCGTACAGTGCCTGGCTGACCCCCGCCGCTACTCCCCCGTGCTGCTGGCCCTCCACGAGCAGTGGGTTGAGGACGGTGCCGCAGTCGTCGACCGCGATGTGCCGCAGCAGCACCACCTTGCCGGTGTCGCGGTCCACCTCGACGACGGCGATGTGTGCCCCGAACGGGAACGTCGCGTCGCCCTGATCGAAGTCGAGCTGCGCCGCCAGGCCGAGCGTGCCATCCTCGTGGTCGACCGAGCCCGGGTCGTGCTCTGCCGCCGCGGCCAGTGCCGCCCAATCGAGGGATGACGACGGCACACCAGCAACGGCCAGGGTGCCCGAAACCGTGTCGACAACGATGTCGCCTGGATCCGCCTCGAGCAGCCGGGCCGCAAGGTTGCGAGCCTTGTCGACCATTGCCGCGGTGGCCTTGTGGACGGCCGAGCCGCCCAGCTGCAGCGAACGTGAGCCACCGGTGCCGCCGCCGCTGCGGACGAGATCGGTGTCGCTCTGCACCAGGTTGATGCGCTCGACAGGAATGCCGGTCTGGGCACTGACGATCATCGCGAACGCAGTCTGGTGCCCCTGGCCGTGCGCCGAGGTGCCGGCCATCACAGTGGCGCTGCCATCGGGGTGCACCGCGACCGAGCCGTACTCGCTGGTACCGCCGCCAGCGGTGACCTCGACGTAGGCGGCGACGCCGATGCCCAGCAGCATTCGGTCGTCGCGGGCACGTCGCGCCGCCTGCTCGGCGCGCAGCACGTCGTACCCCGCGAGACGCGCCGCTTCGTCGAGCGGGGTGCGGTAGCCACCGCTGTCGTAGGTGACGCCAGTGAGCGTGCGGAACGGGAAGACGTCGTCGGCCAGCAGGTTGCGCCGGCGGATCTCGATGGGGTCGATGCCCAGCGTGAGGGCCGCGTGATCCACGGCCCGCTCCAGCAGCGCAGTGGCCTCCGGCCGGCCGGCACCGCGGTACGCGCCCATCGGCGTGGTGTTCGTGGCGGCCACGACGACGTCGAACTGGATGGCGGGAAACGCGTAGGTGCCGTTCGACATACGTCGGGTGCCCGCCGGCAGGAATGCGCCCAGGCCGGGGTAGGCGCCACTGTCGCCGACCAAACGGACCCGCAATCCGGTGAAGGTGCCGTCGCGACGACAGCCGAGCTCGACGTACTGGACCTGCCCGCGGCTGTGCGCCAGCGACACCATGTCGTCGCTGCGAGTGGACATCCAGGTGACCGGCCGACCGAAGCGCTGCGCAGCGACCGCGACGACGACCTGTTCGGCATAGAGGCCGGCCTTGCCGCCGAACCCACCGCCGACATGGGGCGTGATGACACGGATCTGCGACTTGTCGAGACGCAGCGCACGACTGAGCAATTGGTGCAACAGGTGCGGCATCTGCGTGCTGCCGTAGAACGTGAGCCGGCCGTCGGCGCCGACCACCGCGGCCGCAGCATGCGGTTCCATCGGCGCGACCGCGAGGCGCTGGTTGACGTAGCGCCCGCGCACGATCACCTCGGCGTCGCCGAAGATCTCCGGCTGCGCCACATCTGTGGCGGCCACCGCGATGTTGTCGCCATGCTGCTCGAACAGCAGCGGTGCGCCGACGGCCAAGGCATCCTCGGCGTCGACGACCGCAGCCAGCGGCTCGTAGTCGACGACCACGGCGTCGGCCGCGTCGCGACCTTGCGCCACCGATTCGGCGATGACCGCAGCGACCGCCTCGCCGACGAAGCGCACCTTGTCCACCGCCAGCGGCGGGCGGGCGAAGTCGTCGTGTACCTTGGCCATGCCGTGGTGCGGTCTCACACCCAGGTCGGCGGCCGTGAGCACCGCGACTACGCCCGGCATCGCCGATGCGTAGGCAACGTCGATGCCCAGCAGCCGGGCGTGCGCCATCTCGGACCTCACGAACACGACATGCAGCGGATGGTCGAGTTGCAGGTCGTCGACGAAACGACCGGCGCCGATCAACAGTTCGGGATCTTCGGTGCGCAGCACCCTCGTGCCAAGGATCGAACCAGCCATCGGGTGAACCTACCCGGCGCTCTGGGCGGACCCGGCTTCTGGGTCCGCTTTCGTCCCGGACACCGGGCGCGGTTTCACCCAGAAGTAGGAGTGGGACGAATCCGACCCAGAAGCGCGATGCTCAGCCAGAGCGCCCGACATTTTCGCTGCTGGCGAGCGCCAAGAACCCGTTCCTCGCAGCGCCAGCACCCTCGCGACCGACCACTAGCCTCGCGGCGGAGGCACCGATGCGTACACCTGACCTGATCGCCCGCCACACCCAGGAGCCCGTTGCGGTGGACGGCAACGTCACTTCGGCCGGGTGGCGCGCAGCCGAGTGGAGCACCCGCTTCGTCGACATGGCGGACGGCTCCCCCGGCATGTACGACACCCGCGTCGCCATCGTGTGGGACGACACCCACCTGCACATCGCGTTCCGCGCGCAGGAACCGTTCGTCCGAGCGACGCAGACCGAACGCGACAGCATCGTCTTCCTCGACAACGACCTGGAGGTGTTCATCGACGGCGGCGACTGCTACTACGAACTGGAGGTGAACGCCGCCAACACCGTGTACGAGGTGCTGTTCGTCTGGAAGGACGCGTACACCCGTGGCAGCCGCTTCGACACCCGTGCACTCGACGTGCACCAGCCTGGCGCGTACACGTTCGCCGGCGACTACGACCGCAGCGGGGCCAGCTTCTGGAATGGCACCCACCCACGTGGGGTGCGTTGGGCGTTCACCGGCTTCGACATGCCGGGCCTACAGACGGCGGTGCAGGTGCAGGGCACCCTCAACGACGACACCGACGTGGACGACGGTTGGACGCTGCAGATCGCCATTCCCTGGGACAGCCTGGCGTTACTGGCCGACGGCCGCTCGCTACCACCGCAACCGGGCGACCAGTGGCGCCTCTTCCTGGGGCGCTTCCAGCACCTGGTTCTCAGCGGCCGCGAGTTGCAACCGCACCCGGCGACTGCGCTGACCAGTCACGGCATCTATGACACGCACCAACCGGGCTCGTGGAGCGTGGTGCGTTTCGAACGCTGACGCGTGCTCAGGCCGTCACGGCGGGCGCCGACGCCGGCGCTGTGGCAGCCGAGTACGGCAGCCAGGTACCGGCTTCGAAGTCGTACAGCTTGCAGGCCTTCGCATCACGGAAGTACTCACGCATCGAGAGCTTGCCGGAGCGCACCGTGTCGGGGTATTGGGCAGCGATGGCCGCCGCTGCTGCCGGCAACTGGTGAAAGGGAATGCGCGCGTCGACGTGGTGCGGCACGTGCACGAAGATGTTGTGGAACCACAGGCGGTTGATCAACCGGGGCACCCGCAAGATGGTGGTGCTCTCCATCTGCCCCTTGAACTGCGACCATTCCTTGCGTGGCCACCAGCGAATGTCGGGGGCGACGTGGTGCACGTAGACGGTCCAGCCGATGACCTGCACGAACAGTAGGAACGGCACGACCAGCATCTTGAACGGCACCCAGAACGCACCGACGACGCCATCGGCGAGCGCGCCATAGGTGGCCGCGCCGCCGAAGGCGAACAGCAGCACGGTGCTGAGTACCAGCTTGTCGCGCACGATGGCGTCGTGGCGCTTGCCGGGGGCGTTGAAGCGCCACATCTTCTGCCACCAGACCGTGCGCAGGAAGTAGGCGCCCGACCCGAGGCGCGACCACTCGAAGCGGTGGCGGGCGCGGGCGAAGCGACCCATCGCCTGGTATTCCTCGACCGTCGATGGGTGCCACACGAAGTCGAAACCCTGACGGGTGGTGTAGCCGTGGTGGATGCGGTTGTGGCCGAGGTCCCAGGCGGCTTCCACGTGGAAGCTGGGCACCATGCAAACCTGGGCGACCAGGCGGTTGGCCGAGCGTGAATCGAGTAGCGCCATGTGCGAGGCATCGTGCCCGAGCACGAACAGGCCCGAGACAGCGAGACCGGCCAACACCCACCAGATGGCCAGCGCCCACCAGGTGTTGGTGAGGGCGAGGCCGATCATGGGGATCGCGTACAGCACCCAGGCTTGGGCCAAGGCGACCGCAGCGCGGCGCGCTGAGCGCTGGTAGCAGGCGGCAGGGATGATCTCGCGTACGTCGTTGAGCGAATCGGTGCGGCTGGGACGCAGTGTCGTTTCAGAGGTCACGATGTCGATACTACTCTCCCTACTGACCGGTAGGTAGGCGGGAACGCAGAGAAACTTCCGCCCATCCCTACCGGTGTTCAGGGTGATGGCGCAGCGCCTCCGCACGACGATCTATTGAGCAGACGCCGCGGGCATCACCCGCGCGAGCCAGTTAGCCATCGCTGCCTGTTGGAACCCGTCGGAGCACATCTGGGCCCCAGGTGAAGGTGGTGATCGCACACATCCCTCTACCCCCGGAACGCTGCCCGCCGATGGTGCGAGCGGCCCGGTACATCCGACTCGCCTGGCGAAGATTGGCCGATGTTAGGTTGCCAGCAGCGGCGGTGCGAGTCGGCCGCGTCGATGCACGGAAGCCGAGGAACCCCCATGACCACCGCTCACGACGATCTCAGCGACGACGATCTCACGCTCGAGCAGGCGGGCCTTGCGTACCTCACCGGGACCACGTTCACCGACGAGGCGTTCTTCCACGCCGCAGCGTCGAAGCTGCGCGCGGAGGACCCCGTCCACCTGGTGACGAACGACGGCTTCAACCCGTTCTATGTGCTCACCAAGCACGCCGACGTGCTGGAGGTCGAGCTGCACCACAACGAGTTCCTCAATGCCCCTCGGGCCATCCTGGGTACCAAGGAAGCCGACGCGATGCGCGCCATGCAGGGCCACATCGTCAAGTCGCTAGTGCAAATGGACGACCCAGAGCACCGCCTGCACCGCAATCTCACCGCCGACTGGTTCCTGCCCAAGAACCTGGCCAAGCTCGACGCCCGCCTGGCCGAGCTCGCCGAGCGCTCAGTGCTGCAGATGATCGACCTGGGCGGCGAGTGCGACTTCGCCAGCGAGGTCGCGATGCGGTACCCCCTGTACGTGATTCTGTCCATCCTCGGCCTACCTGAGAGCGACTACCCGCGCATGCTGCGCCTCACCCAGGAACTGTTCGGCGCTGAGGACGAGGACTTCAAGCGCGACGACGACGCGCTCACCGGCATCTTGCAGACGGTGGCAGATTTCGTCGCCTACTTCGACGGCATCACTGCCGACCGCAAGGCGAACCCCACAGAAGACCTGTCGTCGGTGATCGCCAACGGCATCATCGAGGGCGAACCGATCGGCCACAAGGAACAGCTTGGCTACTACATCATCGCGGCCACCGCCGGCCATGACACCACCTCCAACTCGATGAGCGGTGGCTTGCTGGCCTTGCTCGAGAACCCGGACCAACTGGCCCGGCTGCAGGCCGACCCCTCACTGCTCAGCACAGCCGTCGACGAGATGATCCGGTGGACGACACCCGTCAAGCACTTCATGCGCACCGCCACAGTCGACTACGAGCTCAACGGTCGAACCATCAAGGCCGGCGAGGACGTGCTGCTGTCTTACTGGGCGGCCAACCGCGACGAAGACGTGTTCACCGATCCGTTCACGTTCGATGTCGGCCGTACGCCCAACAAGCACCTCGCGTTCGGCTTCGGCGTGCACTACTGCCTCGGCGCGATGCTGGCCCGCATGGAGCTGAAGGCGTTCTTCGGGGCGCTCCTGCCGCGTCTGCAGCACGTGGAACTGGCCGGCAAGCCGGAACTGATCCGCAGTACGTTCGTCAGCGGCCTGAAGAAGCTGCCCATCCGCTACACGATTGTCTGAGCTGGGCCACCCCGGTGGCGGCCGAGCCGGCGCCGGATTATGGTGCCCACATTGGAGTGTGTTCGCTCGTGAGTTGCGACGGGCGCCCTCCGCTGCCGAGGTCGGCGAACGACTCGCCACCCCACCGGTCTCGTGGAGGAAGTGCTGCACGAGAACCTCGCGTTCCGCTCCATGACGCTCGAGCGCGCTGGGCAGCAAATTGGTGACGGAGGCGATCTCCACGCCATCGTGCTCTACCGCATCGTGCTCGCCGGATTGCTGAGCCAACTCTCCTAGGTCACGGAAGAGCCGCAAAAACTGACAGAGCCGAAATGTGTACCTGACCGACACATTGGGTACACCCGGGTCAGCCTGCCTTTCCATGATGGCATGAAGGAAACCCTGATGCACACTGCCAACACAGCAACCGACACGTCATCTGCCACTCACCCCGGCACTCTCGACGCGGATCGCGTCCGAACGGTCTCCTCCACCCGTCGGGCAGCGTTCACGGTGCCGGGCATTGTTGCCGCCGATGGTCAGCAGCTCACCGTTGCATTGCAGCAGCGCTTGACCAGCCTGGTGGACCTGGCGCTCACCCTCAAGCACATCCACTGGAACGTGGTCGGTCCGAACTTCATCGGCGTCCACGAACTGCTTGACGCCCAGCATGCCGGCGTGCAGGTACTTGTCGACGACCTCGCCGAGCGCATCTCCACGCTGGGGGGCGTGCCGAGCGGACTTGCCGGACGAATCGTCGAGACGCGTACATGGAGCGACTACAGCCTCGATCGCGCCGACGCCATCGCCCACCTCGGTGCACTCGACCTCGTCTACCAGGGCATCATCGGCGACCACCGTGGGGCCATCAACGTGGTCGGCGACATCGACCCGGTTACCGAGGACCTGCTCATCGGCCAGACCGGCGTGCTCGAGCGGTACCACTGGATCGTCCGCTCTCACCTTGCGGACTGGGCCGGCGGAATGTCCAACGCCGGTGCCCGCTCCGAGATGGAAGCCGCGAGTGCGGTAGCTGCCAAGAACAGCCGTAACGCCACACGGATCGGTGATACCAGCCGATGAACGTCGCCCGCTCACTCCGCCGTGCCATCCGCCCCGTCTGGATAGGGGCCGCCGCTGCGGTCGCCTTCAGCAATCGTGCCGCGGTGCGGCGCGCACTCGGCTTTGGCAAGAAGCCCACTACAGTCGTCGGAGCACCCGTCGTCACAACCGACGACAAGCTCGTCGTGCACACCTTCACTGCAACGGAGGAGGTGAAATCATGGGATTGATCCTGTGGATCCTTGCGGTCGTGCTGGTCGTATCCGGCATCATCGCGCTCACCCGCCGGGAGATGCTCTGGGGCATCGTCCTCATCGTCGTCGGCCTGCTCGTCGGGCCCGGTGGCGTCAGCATGTTCACCTGATCGGCCGGCATGGCAGGATCCCTGACATGCCGACTGGTACACACGAACACGAACATCCGAACGTCGCGCTCCTCTCGAGCGCGGCGTTCGGCGATGTAGCGGCCATCGAGGCTGCACTCGCCGCCGGCGCAACGCTGGAAACCCGCGACGCTCGCGGGCGAACGTCACTACTGCTGGCGGTCCTCGGTGACCATGTCGTGGCAGCCACGACGCTGGTCGCCCACGGCGCCAGCCCAGACGCACTGGACAACCGCAACGACACCCCGTGGCTGGCCACTGGGGTCACCGGCAGCGTCGCCATGCTGGAGGCACTGCTACCGGCCGGCCCCGACATGACCATCCGAAACCGGTACGGAGGCATCAGCATCATTCCCGCCAGCGAGCGCGGCCACATCGCCTATGTCGAACGCGTCGCCCGTACCGGCATCGACGTCGACCACGTCAACGATCTCGGCTGGACCGCTCTACTGGAGACGGTCATCCTGGGCGACGGTTCGGCCGTGTATCAGGAGATCGCCCGCATACTGCTCGCCGCCGGCGCCGACCCGCTCTTGGCCGACAACGACGGCGTCACCGCCGGCGAGCACGCGCGCCGTCTCGGCCACCACGAACTGGCGGTCCTGCTCGCCTGATCGTTCAGCGTGGGAGCGATGAGCCGCCGCCGGGTGGCGCCGGTGCCCGCCCTGACAATATCTGGTCGAGCGGTAGCGCCCCCTCGACGAGAGCGGCGGCAACCTCGGTGAGCTTGCGGTTGCTCGAGCGAGCAAACGCCCGCAACCGATTGAACGCCTGGTCCATGTCGACTCCACCGAATTCGGCCAGCATCCCCTTGGCCTGCTCGATCGCGATACGGCTGACGAGCGCGTGGCGCAGCTGACCTTCCCGGATTGCCGCCTGCCTGGTCGCCTGATCCTGCACAACGGCGATGCTCGCGACATCAGCGAGCGCACGTGCCAACGACACGTCGAGTTGGCTGAGCGGCACCGAGCCAACCTGGAAGAGGTTGAGGCAACCGAGCACGACATCCTGCAGCCGCAGCGGGATCGCACATACCGACGCGTATCCGAGACGAACGCTCTCCGCCGAGAACGAGGGCCAGGGCGATTCGCCCAGCAGGTGCGAGTGCGACACGACCTCACCGGTCCGGAAGCAGTCGAGGCATGGTCCCTCGTCGTTCTGGAGCTGGAATAGTTCGAGCAGGCCGATCTGCTCCGTCGAGGCACCGATCACGCGCAGGCGACCCGTCTCGTCGGCCAACAGGATGCCTGCGGCGGACACCTCGAGCAGTTCGACGCAGCGCGATGTCAGCGACGTCAGCACGTCGATGACATCGAAGTCGCCCACCAGGGTGTCGACGATCTCGACGAACGCGACAGCGGTCAACGCGCTGCGATCCGGTGCTGGCCCTTCGATGGTTCGCATTGGTCAGCACCCTCCTGTGGTGTCGATGGAGTGGTCGTCGAGGTCGTTGTCGAGTCGTAGGCGCCGCGACACGATCGCAGCCGCCACCGTGGCGACCGATTGCCCGGTGACAAACGCGTGCACCCGTATCCGCAGCATTGCCTCGGCCGCGAGCACGCGCAACTGGACGGCCACCATGCCGGAGGCCTGGTGGAGCTCGGAGCGATAGGCGACCGCATCTTCGAGCGCCGGAGTGGGGTTGCCTTCGCTCTGCAGTCCGAGGATCGTCTCAGTGAGCACGCTGATCAGTGCCAGGCTGTCGTTGCTCTGGGAGACGGTGAGGTCTCCTTCTACAAGCTGGTACAACGACATCACGCCGACGTTGGCACCGAAAGCAACCAGCGGGAACGCAAAGACGGCACAGACCCCGTGTTGCGCTGCAACGTCGACGAATGACGGCCAACGACTGCCGGCGCCACGATCCAGACACGGTGCCTGCACCGGGTGACGCTCGCGGAAGGCATCGCGTGCGGGCCCCTCGCCGGTGGTGAACTGAATGTCCTCCAGAGCAGCCACCATCGAGTTGGAGGCGCACAGGTGCTGCGAGTTGTTGGCGGCCACGACCGTGATGCCAACCCCGCCGACAGACAGCACCTCAACGCAGGCCGAGCAAAGGGCCGTGCCTCTCGAGCGCGCTGCTTGACGGGCGAAGGCCACGGCAAGCCTCTCCGATTGACCACCCAGGACCCCGGGCCACCCCGCCAATGCAGCCACTAGCGCCCCCGACAGGTTCTGCGGCCTCGGCGCGCCGGGCCACAGGTCAGCACCTCGACAAGACTCACTTCGAGTAACCTAGACGTCGCAGCTCGCACCTGGACATTCAGTGAGTAGTCGGCGAGCACGGCGTCAGCCGATCGCGGTAGGGAGCCACTTGCCGGCGTCGCGCAGGGTGTGCCCGAACTCCACCAGTTGTGCGATGCGAGCGTCGTCACCAGCGGTGACCGCTGTGCGCCACTCGTCGAGCACGTTCGTCTCGACAGCGTGGAGTGCGGCCGATGCCTCCCCGCCGGCAACTGCGCCAGCAACTTCCACCTCGCCAGCGACACCGCCCGACGCTTCGCCACCGATGGAGAGTTGGTTCCGGACCGTGTCTGCGAACTCGCTCATTGCGTGCCTGCTCCTCGGTCGTCGCATCAGATGCGTCACCGGGGGCTGGGGTGGCACGGCCGCGGACAGCGGCCAATCTGTACCCTAGGCCCAAACCCCGTGATGCCACCCACCATGAGAGGGAGTTCACGAACAGTTCCTTCTAACCTGCCCCCATGACAGCCGCGCCGTCCACAGAAATGACTGGGGCCGTTGCGGTCGTCGTCGGTGGCGGGCCCGCCGGGCTGATGGCCGCCGAGGTGCTCGCGACCGCGGGCATCACGGTGCACGTGTACGAGCACATGCCATCGGTGGGCCGCAAGCTGCTGCTCGCCGGCCGCAGCGGGTTGAACATCACTCATTCCGAGCCCCTGCCCGCCCTGCTGGCGCGCTACGGCGACGCTACCGCGGTCCGTTCGGCGGTGGCCGCCTTCGAGCCGTCAGCATTGCGTGAATGGTGCGCCTCGCTGGGGGAGGCCACCTACGTCGGCTCCAGTGGCAGGGTCTTTCCCACTGCGTTCCGTGCCACTCCCCTGTTACGCGCCTGGCTGGCCCGGCTACGCGACCTCGGCGTCCACATTCATGTCCGCCACCGGTGGGTTGGCTGGGTGGTCGACGAGCACGGCCTGCCCGACAGCCGGCGGCTGCGGTTCCACCACGACGGCCGCATCGGGGAAGTCGTCGCCGATGTCGTCGTGCTCGCCTTGGGTGGCGCCAGTTGGCCACGGGTCGGCTCCGATGGCGCATGGGTGCCGGTGCTGCGCGCTGCAGGCATCGACGTGCGCACGCTGCGGCCGTCCAACAGCGGTGTGCGAGTCGCGTGGTCGGAGGTGTTCACCCAGCAGTACGCAGGGGTGCCGTTGAAGAACGTCGCCCTCGCGGTCGCCGGCGTGACGGTACGCGGCGACATCACGATAACCACCGACGGCCTGGAATCGGGGCCCGTCTACACGCAGTCAGCAGCCGTGCGCGACGCGTGCGAGCGCGCACACACCTGCCGCCTCACCATCGACCTGCACCCCGACCTCGACGCGTCGGGGGTACTGACCCGCCTTCGCAAGCGCCGCCCGAAGGACTCGGTCTCCAACACCTTGCGCCGCACGCTGGGGCTTCAGCCGGTGGCGCTGGGCGTACTGCGCGAGGCGACCGGCAACCAACTGCCTGCGGACGACGCAGCACTGGCTGCATTGGTGAAGGCCGTCCCGCTCACTTCCACCGGCGTGATGCCGCTGGCGCGGGCAATCTCCACCGCCGGAGGCATCGCGCTCGCGGAGATCGACGACCAGTTCATGTTGCGCCGTCTAGCGGGCGTCTTCGTCGCTGGCGAGATGCTGGACTGGGATGCGCCCACCGGCGGGTACCTGCTGCAGGCCTCGTTCAGCACGGCCGTCGCCGCCGCCCACGGCGCTGCTGCCTGGCTGGCAACCAGAACCGGGCCACCCCAGTTCAGCGAACGGCCACCAGCGGGTCGGTGACGATGCGGCTTTCGATCCCTGTGGGGCCGACGGCACAGCCACCGCGGATGGTCACCCGGCGCATGCGCCGCTCGACGACGCCATAGTCGTCGACCGCGTAGTGCATGGTCGACCGGTTGTCCCAGATCACCACGTCGCCGGCGCACCAGTGGTGCCGGAGCACGAACTCGGGTTGGGTGGCGTGCTCGTAGAGCAACCGCAGCAGCCCATCGCTCTCGATGCGCGACATGCCCAGGATGTGGGTGGTGAAGCCGGGGTTGACGAACAGGTTCTTGCGCCCAGTGACCGGGTGCACACGCACTACCGGGTGCACCACGGGCGGCACGCTGGAGGCGTCGTCGAGCAACTGCTGGGCGTCGTCGCGCCCCAGCGCGGTGTCGAAGGGTTCGCCCCAGTAGGCCAGCGGAGAGATGCGGTGCACCGCCTCCAGGGTCTCGATGGCACACTGCAGCGCGCGGGACAGACGCTCGTAGGCGGTACGCGTGTCGGCCCACATCGTGTCGCCACCGAACGCAGGCACGTGATCGCCGACGAGTACCGAGGCGGCAGGCGGGGTGGGCATGAACGTCACGTCGGTGTGCCAGCGGGCGTTGCGACCGCCCTGTGCACCGTCAAGCACCAAGATCTCGGGGTGGTCGGGGTGCCCGGGCACCACCGGATGGGCCGGCGTGGGCTCGCCCAGCAACCGCGCCAGCGCCACCTGCTCGGCATGTGTGAGGTGCTGATCGCGCAGCACCAGCAGCAGGTGCTGCTCCAGCTGGCGGCTCAACCAACTGCCGTCGATGCCATCGGCGACACGGGCTCCGGCAAGCGACGCACCGAACGTGCCGGTGATCGGCGTGACGGTCCAGTGGTTGCTCATGGTCGTGCCCTCCAAGCGCTGTGCGCTCGCACTGCCGCCGTGCCGCCATCCTCGCACGCGGCTGAGGCCCGGGCGAGAACAACGGTCCCTGGAAAGGTTGCAGTCGCGATGTCTC
>Ga0105047_10004717_pt1 | contig 23656 bp, 19 predicted proteins | sample MAT04_FD_78384 | JGI IMG/M metagenome (GOLD analysis project Ga0105047, IMG submission 78384) | Freshwater microbial communities from Lake Fryxell liftoff mats and glacier meltwater in Antarctica - MAT-04 (megahit assembly) | ecosystem: Environmental > Aquatic > Freshwater > Ice > Liftoff... | reverse complement strand
CATCGACACCGGCGTGACCCCTTGCGCCGCTGCTCTGCACGAGTGCGTGGAGACCGGCGGTGCGGCGTGCCCCAACGAGCGCGACCAGTTCCCGCTCGAGTGCCGCAATTCCAACTTCGTCTGCTGTCGCTCGTAGTACAACACGCGCTTGAACGGAGACTTCTGGAAGCAGACCCTCGGGCGCGTGCCGGCGTCGCTTTGGCGCGAGACCGACCTCGAGACGCTGGTGCTCGCGGAGAACGATCTCACCGACCTGTCGGACGAGATCGGCCACCTGGTCCACCTGCGAATGCTCGATCTCGGTCACAACCGCCTCACGTCCGTTCCGGCGTCGCTGCGCGCGCTCGCGCGGCTCGACTTCCTTTACCTCCACGACAACCAGCTCACCGCGCTGCCGCCTTCGCTGCCCGCGGTCTCGTATCTCAACGTCGGCGAGAATCCGCTCGGTGCGCTGCCGCCGTGTATTTCGGAGTTGGTTTCGCTCGTCGAGCTGCGCGCCGCTTCCTGCGGACTGACCTCGCTCCCCGACGAGATCGGACGGCTGACGAATCTGCGCGAGCTCCATCTGCGTGACAACGCGCTCACGTCGCTGCCCTCGGCCGTGGGTGCACTGGTCGCGCTGCGCCAGCTCGATCTGCGCGGGAACCCGCTCGCCGCTCTCCCGCCGTCGCTCGCGACGCTCCCTCGCCTCGACAAGCTCGACCTGCGCTGGGTGAAGACGCTGCCGCCCGCTGCGGATGGGCTCGTCGATGGGCTGCGGTCGCGAGGGTGTCTGGTATACCGCTAGCTCGACCCGGACGCGCATCTGGCGAAGCGTACGGGATCGCGGAGCTGCTGCGCGTGCTGGACGGATTGGGCGTGGGCTCGTCGACGATCACCGATTTGTCGGCGGAATAGACGCTATACTGCGGTCTTGGGACTGCGACTGACGCTGATCGCCGTTCTGACGCTTCTCGCGGGCTGCGCCACCACGCCTCCGCCCGGATCGGCGGAGGACCTCGCGCGAAAAGAGATCGCCAAGGCGATGAACCAGGTGAAGCGCGCGGCCTATCACTGCGGCACCGTCCAGCAGCGCCACGAGTCGCAGCTCTCGGGGACGATGACGGTGACGATGCTCATCACGCCGTCGGGGAACGCGAACGACGTCCAGATCACGCCCCCGCGTACAAGTTCCCGCCGTCCGATCTCGCGGATCCGATCGAGGTGAAGCTCCCGGTGCTGGCGAAGGGCGCGTGCGCGCTGCGGCCGGCGGGGTCGACCGCGGCTTGTTTTTGAAGCTTGTTTCATGCCGCCGGGAGGATACCGACGACTTCTTGGCTGGCAGTCGAGCTACGAAGGCAATGGGATAGTGGGCCTCGAACCCACGACCTGGAGCTCCAGAAACTCCCGCTCTACCAACTGAGCTATATCCCAATATTCACGATGCAATTACTGGAGGACGGAGGAGTCGAACCTCACGCTTTCGCAGCCCGTTTACAGCGAGCCGACACACCGTGTGCCTGTGCGTCCTCCGTTGATTCGATCGCGTCGGTCCAAAACGCAAAAAGCCGGGACTCCTTTTGGGAGGCCCGGCTTCCTGGAGATCTAGGTCCTGTAAACCTTGTATCTCTCTAGCCGGGCCTCGCCCCCTGATAGCCATACTGACCAAGGGAGGTATTGACGCCACTATCGACCGAGAACGCACGATTGCCGCACGACGATAGGCATCCCATCGTCATCGGGCATTCCTGCACAGGTTGGCGGCTCTCGAAGATCATTTTGTGAGCTTCGTGGACGTACCCACGAGTGAGCCACTCTGCCAGCGCTCATACGCGGTCGTCAAGACGCGAAATGTTTTTTGCACGTCATCAACTATCTCGGCGCTGACACGCACGGCCCCGGCATCAACGCTTCAGCAGCGACGCTCGGGCTCGCGGTCGGTGGCTACGGCGCGACCGGCGTGTTCGGGCGCGCGAGATCCTGACGTCCGAGGCGAGCTGACCCGGTCGGCCTACGTCGTCGACGTGAGTCGGCACACCGCGGCCGCGGGCGCCACCACCTCGCGCCACCACGCCACCGGTGCCTCGACGCGCGTCGGCTCGAACACCGCGCCGAGTCTGGGCGTCAGCACGCGCGCGCCCTGCGCCGCGGCCAGCGCGAGCAACGTCTCGGCAGGCTCGTCCCACGGATGGAGCGCGAGATTGAAGGTGCCCCAGTGCACCGGCAGCAAGGTCCCGCCGCCCAGCATCGAGAACACTTCGAGCGCGTTTTTCGGGCCGAGGTGGATGCCGGCCCAGCTCTCGTGGAACGCGCCGACCTCCAGCATCACCAGATCGAACGGGCCGTGGCGCTTTCCGATCGCCGCGAACTGCGGGGAGAGGCCGGTGTCGCCCGAGAAGAACACCTTTCGCCGCTCCGACTGGATCACCCACGACGCCCAGAGGGTGCGGTTGCGATCGGCGGCGCCGCGCCCGGAGAAGTGCTGCGAAGGCGTGGCGGTGACGCGGAGGCCGCCGATCTCGGCGCTCTCCTCCCAGTCGAGCTCGGTGATGCGCTCGGGCGCGATCCCGAAGCGCTGGAGGTGCGCGCCGACGCCGATCGCGGTGACGATCGGGACGGTCATGGTCGCGAGCTCGAGCATCGTCGCGCGGCAGAGGTGATCGTAGTGATCGTGCGAGAGGACAACGAGATCGAGCGGAGGCAGCTCGTCGAGCGCGGCCGGGACCGGATGAAAGCGCTTCGGACCGGCGAAGGTCAGCGGTGAAGCGCGCTCGCCGAAGACCGGGTCGGTGAGCGCGCGGCGCCCATCGAGCTCGAGCAGCACCGTGCTGTGTCCGAGCCAGGTCGCGCGATAGCCAGTCTCGTTCGGGCGCCTCCAGGTGTCGTGCGGGCGCTCGATCGGGAGCGGCCCGGGTGGGTTGCGCTGCGCATTCGCGAAGAAGTACTCGCCGAGCAGCGGGAGCGGATTGCCCTGGAGACCGGGCCCGACACCGGTCGGGTTCTTGAACGTGCCGCCGTGGAACTGGGGCGAGGCGAGGACGCGCTCGGCGCGCAAACCAGCGATGCGTTGGGCGAGATCCATGGCCGGAGCATGGCGATGCGGGCCCGGGATGACAAACGGGGGCCGGCATTGAGAAGTGCGAAAGACCGCAGTCGTAGACGGGCGGGTGCGGCGATGGGAAGCTCGCCTCGGGTGAGCAGGCGCGGCGATCAGGACTCGCGAACGGACGCCGACGAAGTCACCGCGCTCGACCACCATTCGCACTCCCCGACGCTCCGCGATCCGTCGGTGTCCCAGCCCAGCCATGGTGAGGCGACCGCCGAGGACCCGCGCGGGATCCTCCGCGTCGGCGCGATGGTGGGCGACGGAAAGTATCGGCTCGACGAGGCGCTCGGCGAGGGCGGCATGGGCTCGGTCTACGCGGCGACGCAGCTCGAGAGCGGGCGCGCGGTGGCGATCAAGTTCCTGCATCCCGAGATCCTCGCGAACGAGCAGCTGGTGAAGCGCTTCAATCGCGAGGCCGCCGCGCTCAGTCAGATCAGCCACCCCAATGTCGTGCGCGTGTTCGAGTTCGGCATCGACCCCGAGCTGCAGGCGCCGTTCCTCGTGCTCGAGCTCATCCGCGGGCGCACGCTGCGGGCTATCGTTCGTGAGACCGGACCGATGAGCGAGCGCCGCACCAAGGCGCTCCTCGTACAAGCCGCGCGGCCGCTGATCGAGATGCACGCCAAGGGCATGGTGCATCGCGATCTGAAGCCGGAAAACTGCATGGTCGAGACGCTCCCGGACGGGACCGAGCACCTGAAGATCCTCGACTTCGGGCTCGCGAAGCTGCTCTTGCCCGACACGACCGGCAAGCGCGAGGAGATCACGACCCTCGGAGCAATGCTCGGAACGCCCGCGTACATGGCGCCCGAGCAGGCCGTCGGCGCGGAGATCGATGGGCGCGCGGATCTGTACGCGCTCGGTTGCATCCTCCACTTCCTGCTCACCGGAGTGCCCCCGTATGTCGGGCCGACGTCGCTGTCGATCGTGACGCAGCACGTGAGCACGCCCATTCCTCCGCTGCCGATCGCATCGGACGGCCTCCCGATCGGCAACCGGCTGCGCGCGCTGCATGCGGCGCTGCTCTCGAAGTCGCGCGAGGACCGGCCGCTGATCGCCGAGGTGCTCGAGGCGCTCTCGGGGGACGCGCGTCCCGGGCCGCGGCCAGCGCCGGTCCCGCCACGCCCGCGCATCTCGAACCCTCCGCCGCGCGCGGCGATCGCACCGCACGACACGCTGCCGCCGTCCGCGGCGAAGGTGCGCCCGACGCCGAAGGGCCGCGTCGAGAAGGCCGCGCTCCCTGCGAAGTCTCCGCTGCGGGTGATCGGAATTGCGGCGATGATCCTCGCGCTGATCGTGGCCGCGGTCGTGGTCTCGACGACGCGCACGCCGACGCCGCTCCAGGTGGAGCCTGCGGCGCCGAGCCCCTGAGCTATCTCGGAAGCCCGCCGAAGAAGCGCATCTCTTGCGCGCCCTTGGCCATCAGCTCCTCGCGTCGCGCCTTCCAGATCCGCGGGTAACGGTAAAAAGGGACTGCGGGATAGAGGTGATGGACCAGGTGATAGTTCTGGCAGAGAAAAAGGAAGGTCAAATGCGCGCCCGGTAAGATGTGCGTCGCGCGAAAGCGATCCTCGGCCGCGGTGATCTTGTGCGGGCGGTGCGGGAGATAGTCGAAGGTATACGCCAGCAGCGTCACCGCGATGCGCGCCGGCAGCACCCAGAACAGCAGCGCCTCGCGCGCGTAGCCAGCGATACAGAGCGCGACGAACGTCGCGACGATCACCATCAGCCCCATCGCCAGGCCCAGCCGATCTTGCTTCGGTCCCCAGCCGCGCAGTAGCCGTCCATAGTAGTGCAGCTCCTGCGTCGCCCAGCGCAGCGGCAGGAGCAGCCGCGGGCCCGTGCCGCTGTAATAGTCGGGGTCCTTCACCGGATCGTTGGTGTGCTGGTGGTGTTCGCGGTGCACGAACGTGAAGGCGGCGAAGGGCGAGCCGAGGAGCGTCGCGCAGACCCAGCCCACCACGACGTTCAGCGCGTTGAAGCGCGAGAGCGAGCGGTGCGCCGCGTCGTGCATCGGCGTGAAGGCGGCGAACGCCGCGATGGTCGACAGCAGGACCGACAGCGGAACGAGGCGCGGATCAGCCATCCCGATCGCGAGCGAGAAGGTCCAGAGGATCACCGCGCCGAAGAACACCAGGAGCGTGGGCCAGGCAACAGTCGGGGAGAGGAGATCGTCGCGCGACATAGGTTCAGATCTTGTAGCCGCGCGTGAGCAGCATCTTCGCGGACACGTCGAAGCTGGCCTGCGGCGGGATCGCGAAGCGGAAGGAGTCGGCAAGCCGTGTGATCACGTTGAACGCGAACGCGACGTCGAGCGCCTCCTCGATATGCGCGCGCGTCAGGCCGAGCTCGAGCAGCGGGCGGAAGTCGTCCGCCGTCAGGGTGGTGTGGCCGCGGGTCACCTTCTTCAGGAGCCCCAAAGTTGCGCGCAAGGGCTCCGCGATCGGCGCGCTCGCGAGATCGGCGATCACCGCGTCCACCGTCGCGTTCCCCATCACCTTCGACGCGACCGCGCCGTGTGCGCGTAGTCAGAACTCACATTCATTGGACTTGGAGACGTACGCGGCCATCAGCTCGCGATCGCCGATCGACCATGACGAGGGCCCGCGCATGACCTCCTGGAACACCTCGTTCATCTGCTTGCCGAAGAACTCGGGGCGATACTTGAGCGTCTTCACCACGTCGGGCGTCGGATGCCCCGACACCACGCGGATCATCGCGAAGAGCGCCTTGGTGGAGAGCGTATGACCGCGATCGAGCACCGTGAGCCGCATGAATCAGCCCGCCTTTTCCTGCAGCGCCACATCGAGCGCCGCGAGCGCCGCGTCGATCTGGCGCGTCGCCTGGCCGAGCGCTGCGCAGACCGTGAGCTCGAAGAGCTCGTCCTCGGGCACCGAGGCCTTGGCCGCAGCGAAGTCTGCGTCGGTGACCTTCCAGGCGTTCTGCGTGACCTTGGCGATCAACGCGCGGCTCGGCTCAGCGACGCCGACGTTGTCGAACGCGGCGCGCCGCTGGGCGTTCGATGACTTGCCCGGCCCCTCGAGCGCGCGCTCGACAGTGGCTTTTCTGAAGTCGGTTGCCTTGGACATCTCTCAGCAGCCCGCGAGCTGGCAGGCGACGGCCTTCTCTCCGCAGGCGATCTGCGCGCACGCGTTGCACTCGTCGTCGTCCACGCAGGTGGTGCAGTTCTGATAGATGCAGTTCTGGAACGCGTCGAGCGCGGGCTCGGACTTCTTGCAGATGTGCATCCAGCAATCGCGCTCTTCGAAGCTGCGGAAGCCGTGCGCGGCGCGGGCGTCGACCTGGCAGGTGAGGGCCTCGCCGCAGGTCATGGTGCCGTACTCCTCACGGATGGCGCCCGACCCCGGAAGGAAGCACAGCTCGGCCTGGGAGAGCACGCGCGGGTAATAGTTGGCGATGAAGAGGCACATCTCGCTCTTCTCCTTCTGCGGGCCCTCGACGATCGCGACGTCGGTGTTGTTCGTGTAGTCGCAGCCGTAGTCGATGATCTCACCCGCCTTGATCTTGAAGGCCGGATCGTAGGGGCGCTGGAGCTCGTCGAGGAAGCCTTCGGTGCGCAGGAACTCGCGCGACGTGGTGGCGGTGACGGCGTCGACGGCGACGGTGGCCGAGACGGCGCGCGCGTACATCGTGGTGTTGTAGACGTGGGCGTGCGGCACGATGCCGAGGATGTTGATGTCGCGCGGGATCTCGCAGCGCATGCGGACCTTCTGCGAGGTGTGCGGCGCGATGGCGATGTTCAGGTTGTAGAAGAACAGCGCGCCGGCTTCGATCATGACCGGTGCCTTGGAGAAGATGAGGTTCGCGCGGAGGTCCGCCGTGAGCGGCTTCTCCGTGACGTTGAGCCAGTGGAGCTCGAGGCGGATGACCGCGCCTTCGTCGAACTTGAGGCCGACGCCCGCGGGGTACTCATACGAGTCCACCGGCGTGCCGGAGCTGTAGAAGATCGGTCCGGGCACGTCGCCGCAGGGGAAGGTGTCGGTGGTGTTGATGTCCTCCGGCTTGTCGTCCTGCGAGATGAGCAGGCTGCCGACGCGATAGATGATCACGTGGTGCGCGCCGGCGCGATACTCCGTCTCGACCTTGCTGATCTGCCAGCCGCCCTTCGGAACGACGAAGTTCTTGCAGACCTGGTGCTCCGTCCCCGACGGGGTGTCGCTCTCGACCAGGCGCAACTGCACGCCGTCGCCGGCGGCCGGTGGCATCAACGCGACGGTGTTCTCGCCCGGCGTCGGCGGCGCATCGCCGCTCGAGCAACCTGCCGCGAACGCCAGGCTAGAGCAGAGGACGGATCGAAGAATTGCGCTTTTGTTCATGCTTGAAATCGAATCGGGAGAGCGGCCGAGGATTGCACATTGGATGGAGTGGCTCAAGGCACGAATTCCCATCGTCTTGTCAGTACGCGCCGACCGTCGAACCGGATCGTCGCGGCGGGCCGCATTTGCAAGCGATCGACAAGCCTGCTAGCAGGGCCGTGTCATGACGCTACCGACGATTTCTGCGAAAAATGCGCTCTGCTGCGCTGCGCTCGGGCTGCTCACCGCCTGCAACATCCAGGAGATCGGCATGCGGAGCGCGGTCGGCAGCCTGTACCCGTACCTCGTGTCGCCCGAGACGGAGGGGCCGGTCCTCGTCAAGCTGACCGACCACGTCTACACGTACCGCTGGCAGTACTACCGGACCATCGCGATCGTCACCAGCGAGGGCCTGGTGCTGACGGATCCGCTGAACGCGCAGGCCGCCGAGATCCTCAAGGCGGAGATGGCGAAGGTCGCGCCGGGCGCGAAGGTCCACACCATCATCTACACGCACTATCACCTCGACCACGTCTCCGGCGGCGCGGTGCTCGTGCCCGGAGCGATCGTCGCCCACCAGAAGTGCCCGGAGTACTGGAAGGACCTCGACGCGAAGGACGTCATGGCGCCGACCAGCCTGATCGACGGCGATCAGACGATGACCATCGGCGGCATCGAGATCCGCCTGCTTTATCTGGGCAATAGCCACTCCGACACGCTCTACGCGATCCACTTGCCCGGCGAGCGGCTGCTCTTCACCGCTGACCTGGGCCTGGTGCGCGTGTTCACCCCGACCGGCGGTCCGCAGTACTACTTCCCCGGTGTGCAGCGGGCGCTCGACCGGCTGGTCGCGCTCGACTTCGACACCTTCGTTCCCAGCCACTGGGGCTACGGCAAGAAGGCCGATCTGGTCGAGTTCAACGAGTTCAACAAGTTCGCTGTCGCGAAGGGGCACGAAGCGATCCAGAAGTTCGGGCTGATCCCGGCCTCCGAAGACGCGACGGTCGAGATGTGGAACTTCTGGTACGAGGCGATGAAGGAGCGGTACAGCACCTGGCACGGCTTCAACCAGATGATCCTCTTCCTCTACACGCGCGTCGTCGTCGGTGAGCAGCTCGGCTACTGATGGCCAACTCGACGACCGAAGCGAACGACGCCCTCGCGGCGCTCGAGGAGATCGAGAACAGCCCGCTCGGTCGGGCCTGGCTCGAGGCCCCTCCCGAGGTTGGCGCGGCTCCGACCGCCACCGCCGAGCCCTGGCCGATGCCGGGCGTCATCGGGCCGCTCCCTCGGAGGAAGCGCATCACCTATACCCAGGCGCGGACCACGCTCCCGCCGATGATCAAGAACGTCGAGTTCGATGCCCCACTCTTGCGCACGTTCAGCCGCCTCTTCGTCTGGCTGGCGGGTTTCCTGCGCTTCGCGTTGGGCAACCTCAACGACAGCATGCGCGGCCGGGACAGCGTCGAGCGGCGCGCGGTGCGCCTCCGCCGCTCGATGGAGAAGATGGGCCCGACCTTCATCAAGATTGGCCAGCAGCTCTCCATCCGCGCCGACATTCTTCCCTACGAGTATTGCCGGGAGCTGTCGAAGATGCAGGACAGCGTGCCGCCCTTCAAGGTGGAGCTGGCGATCGCGCGCATCGAGCAGCTGACCGGCAAGAAGGTCACCGATCTCTTCGCGGTGTTCGACCCGGTTCCGATCGGCTCGGCCTCGATCGCCTGCGTCTTCCAGGCCCAGCTCAAGAACGGCGAGAAGGTCGCGGTGAAGGTCCGCCGGCCCGGGATCGGGTCGGTCTTCGCGTCCGACCTGCGGGCGCTCGGCTGGATGTTCAAGCTGGCCGAGGCCACGTCGTTCATTCGCCCGGGCATGACGGGCAACCTGCGGGTCGAGCTGGGAACGATGCTCCGCGAGGAGCTCAACTACTGGCACGAGGCGCGCTTCACCGAGCTGTTCCGGCGCGGCGCGCGCAAGACCGATCAGCGCCACCTGACGGCGCCCAAGGTCTATTTCGAGCTCTCCGGCGAGGACGTGCTGGTCACCGAGCTCGTCTCCGGCGTCTTTCTCCGCGAGATCCTCGAGGCCATGGATCGCAAGGACGAGGCCGCGCTCCAGGCGATCCGTGATCGCGGCATCGACTTGCCGCGCCTGGCGAAGCGAATGATCCGCGCGTTCTACTATGAAACGGCGGAGAGCATCCTCTTCCACGCCGACCCGCACCCCAGCAACATCGTCGTTCGCGCCGACAACAGCCTGGTGTTCATCGACTTCGGCGCCTGCGGGCGCTTCTCCAGCCGCAGCCAGCGCCTCTACGAGCGGCTGTGGGCCTGCTTCGATCAGGAGGACATCGACGGCATGGTCGACAACGCGATCTCGCTGGTCGAGCCGCTGCCCCCGATCGATCTGCAGCGATTCCGGAAGGAGTTCGAGGCGCTCTTCTGGGAGTGGGTCTACGCCTCGAAGTCGAACCACGCCGAGTGGTGGGAGCGCTGCACCGGCCAGCTGTGGATGAAGTTCATCACCATCTCGCGGCGGTTCAGCGTGCCGATGAGCCTGGACGCGCTGCGTCTTTTCCGCGCGACGTTCCTGTACGACAGCATCGCCATGCGCCTCTGGAACGACCTCGATCTCAACGGGGAATACGCCGGATACTCGCGGGAGCGGGGGCGCCGGGCGCGCCAGCGGATCGCCAAGTGGACGGAGCACCGGCTCAACTACGGGCCGACCGCGCTCGACTACAACCGCATCAACGACTCGACCCGGTTCATGCGGCAGCTCTCCAGCCGCGTTCAGTACTTCCTCGACACCCCCGATCACCAGTTCGCCGGGATGATCAGCAAGGCCGCCTACGGCGTGTCGGTGGCGCTCAAGGTGCTGGTGCTCGGCGGCGGCTTCCACGCCGTCCTGATCCTGGCGCTCGGCATCATCTGGTCGTATCTGGGGCAGGCGGCGCCGATCGCCGACATCGCGGAGGCGCTGGTGAGTCACCCCGTCTACCGGACGTTCGCGGTCATCGTGACCCTGCTGTTCATCCGGCGGATCCTCTTCCGCCTCACCGACGTCGACGTTCGCAAGCGTTGACGATCGCTTAATCACGACCGGACCTATTCACGAATTAGGTGCCAGGCTAGGTTCACGCCGCCATGACGTTTCGCTCCTTGTTCCGGGGGATCGTGCTGCTCTCGCTCCTGGCTGCATCCGGCTTGCCGGCGCGGCCCGCCAGCGCTGCCAAGCGGGTCATTCGGGTCGCGATCGTGTCCGACGGTCAAACTCATCTCGACACGGTATTTTCCCACGAAATAGAGGAGGTCATGCGCGGCGATCAATCCGCCGACGTCACCGTCTCGAGGGAAAAGATCATCTTTGCCGACTTCACCGGCGCCGGCGTGAAGACCGCGATCGATCGGGTCCTGGCCGACAAGGAGGTCGACCTGGTGGTCGCCGTCGGACCGGTGGCCTCCTACGAGATCCTCAAGCGGCCCAGCGTCGAAAAGCCGTCCATCGCCGCTTACGTGGTCGACGGCGAGCTCTTCGGCGCGAAGGTCGAGGCCAACGGCACCACGACCAAGAAGAACCGGACCTTCGTCGTCACCACCGACGCGGTGAAGAACGACCTCGCGGCGCTGGCCAAGCTCAGCGGCAAGAAGAAGATCGCGATCCTCGCCGGCAAGAACGTGCTCGCCTCGATCCCGCCGCTCGGCGAGTGGCTCAAGGCGCAGGCCACCACCGCCGGGCTCGAAGCGACGATCGTCCCGGTGACCGGCGAAGCAGCGGCGCAGGCGGTGTCGGCGCTCCCCGCGGGCATCGAGGCCGTCTACGTGTCGGAGATCGACGAGCTCTCCCCCGCGGCGGTCGGCGATCTGACCATGGCGCTCCTCCAGAAGAAGCTCCCCAGCTTCTCGCGCGCCGGCCGGCCGCACGTCGAGCGCGGCTTGCTCGCGACCGTCCTCCAGAAGCCCGATGATCAGCAGCGGGCGCGCCGCATCGCGCTCGATATCCAGCGCCTGGCCAGCGGCGAGCCGCTGTCGGCGTTCTCGGTGACGCTGGCTCGGCAAGAGGCGCTGGTGATCAACATGGCGACGGCGCGCGCGATCGGGTTCAACCCGGCATTCGGCGTGCTCTCGGAGGCCGAGCTCCTCAACGACGTGAAGGAGGAGCCGAAGGCGGGCGCCACCGGCGGTGGGGGACGGCGCGTGTCGATGAAGACCGCGGCCGAGGAGGCGATCAGCACCAACCTCGATCTCATGGCCGATCAGCGCAAGACCGAGGCAGCCGGGGCCGAGGTCGGCAAGGCGCGCGCGAAGCTCCTGCCCAGCATCGAAGCCAACCTGATCTTCGCGACCCTCGACGAGGATCGCGCCCGCGCGAGCCTGGGTAACAACCCGGAGCGGTACATCGCCGGCGAGCTCGTCGGACGGCAGGTCATCTACGCCGAGAAGGCCTGGGCCAACATGTCGATCCAGGGCGACATCGCGGAGGCCAAGCAGGCGCAGCACGAGATCATGAAGCTCGACATCGCCACGCAGGCTGCTCAGGCCTACGTGAACGTGCTCCGGGCGCACATGCTGAAGAAGATCCGCGTCGACAACCTCAAGAAGACCCGCTCCAACCTGGAGCTGGCGCGCGTGCGATCGTCGGCCGGGACCGCCGGAGCGGCCGAGGTCTATCGCTGGGACAACCAGATCGCCAACGACCGCCGGGCCCTGATCGCCGCCGAAGCGATGGTGAACGCCGCCGAGATGGCGCTCAACCAGCTGGTCCACCACGCCCTCGAAGAGCCGTTCTCCACCGAGGCCCAGACGCTCGGCGCGGACGAGCTGATGATCCCGCCGGGGAAGATCGCCCTCTTCACCGCAACGCCTCAGTCCTTCGCGCTCTTCCGCCAGTTCATGGTCGAGGAGGCGGCTTCGCGGGTGCCTGAGCTGGTCGCGCTCGACAAGGCAATCGTGGCGCTCGATCGCGCGGTGAGCTCGGCCCAGCTGGGCCTCTTCCTCCCCACGCTCGGCGTCGAGGCGCGCGTCCGCCACAACTTCGCGATGGACGGGCAGGGTGACTCACCGCTGCGCATCCCGCCGCCCCTCGACAAGGCGCTCAAGTTTCCGTACGTCGGCGAGACCACCTGGTCGATCGGCGCGATCCTCAGCTTCCCGGTCTTCTCGGGCCTCGGCGACTGGGCCGAGCTCGAGCAGCGCGAAGCCGAGTTGGCCGCCAAGCTGGAAGAGCGCGCCGCCGCTGCAGAGAAGATCGAGCAGCGGGTGCGCACCGCGCTGATCCTCGCCTCCGCCTCCTATCAAGCGATCCAGCTCGCGCAGGACTCTGCCGAGGCCGCCAAGAAGGGCCTCGACATCGTCACCAACGCGTACGCGCAGGGCTCGCTCGGCATCCTCGATCTGCTCGACGCGCAGAACGCCGTCCTGGTCAGCGATCAGCTGGCGGTGGGCGCGATCTACGAATCGCTCCTCGACCAGATCAACGTCCAGCGCTCGCTCGGATGGTTGGCGTTCCTCGCGACGCCGGCCGAGGCGAACGCGTTCATCGATCGCGCGACCCAGTACGTCGCGACGCACAGCGGGGCCACGAAGCCATGAGAACGAACGATATCTGTGTGCTCGGTTTGCTCACTCTGCTCGGCTGCGGCGGCAGCGAGCACGCCGCCAAGTCCAAGGTCGCGGTCAAGGTGCGCAAGGTCGAGGCCAGCACGGCCAACGCCGCGACCCGATACTCGGCCAACATCGTCCCCGACGTGCGCGTCGATCTGGCGTTCAAGGTCGGCGGCTACATCGAGTTCATCGACTCGGTGAAGGGCGCCGACGGCCGGACCCGCTCGCTCCAGGAAGGCGACCAGGTCCGCGAGGGTCAGGTGCTGGCGCGGGTGAAGTCGACCGAGTACGCGCAGAAGCGCAACGAGGTCAGCGCGATGCTCGCCGAAGCCAACGCCGGGCTCGATGCGGCGCGCGGTGAATGGGAGCGCGTTCGCAACCTGTACGAGAAGCAGGGCGTTTCGAAGGCCCAGTTCGACGGCGCGCGCGCGCAGTTCAACGCCGCCGAAGCCCGCGTCAACCAGGCCCGCGCCGGGCTCGGTCAGGCCTCCAGCGTCGCCGCCGACACTTCGATCCGGTCGCCGATCAGCGGCATGGTCATGAAGCGCATCGTCGAGATCGGATCGCTCGTCGGCCCCGGGTCGCCGGCGTTCGTCATCGCCGACAACCGCGCGGTGAAGGCGGTCTTCGGCGTGCCCGACACCATCGTGACGACGATGAAGCTCGGGACCAGCATCGGCCTCAGCATCGAGGCGCTCGGTGGAAAAGAGCTGACCGGCAAGCTCACCCGCATCGCGCCGTCGGCCGAGATCTCGACCCGCGTGTTCGAGGTCGAGGTCACCATCGCCAACCCCGACGATGCGCTCAAGCCCGGCATGGTCGCCAGCATGCGGATCAACGCCGACGCCGCGCCGGCCGCGCCGCAGGTGCTCCTGCCGATCAACGCGATCGTGCGCTCGCCGTCCGATCAGAAGGGCTACGCGGTCTACGTGATCGAACAAGAAGGCGAAAATGCGATCGCCAAGGCCCGCGACGTCACCCTCGGTGAGTTCCTCGGGAACAGCGTACCGGCGCTCTCCGGGCTCGCGGCCGGCCAGCAGGTGGTCGTCCAGGGCGCCACGCTCATCAACGACGGCGAACAAGTCCGCATCATTCCGTAAGGCAGGTCGAGAAAAGAATGAGCCACGGGAAAACAGATCGCGAGATCGTCGAGACGGTACACAACGTCGGCCGGTACTTCGTCGAAAACCGTCAGGTCGCCTGGGTGCTGCTCGTCGGCACCATCATCTGGGGAATCATCGGCTATGTCGGGATGCCCAAGGCGAAGGATCCGACCCTCCCGATCGGCGTCGCCGCCACGGTGGTCGTCTGGCCCGGCGTCTCCGCCGACAAGATCGAAGAGCTGATCACCAAGAAGCTCGAGGCGAAGATCGCCGAGAACCCCAACGTCGAGCGCATCGAGTCGAACACCCGCAACAGCGTCGTCGTCATCACGATCTATCTGAAGCAGACGATCTCGGTGCCGGGCCCGATCTTCGACGACATCAACCTCAAGCTCGACAGCATCCACGATCTGCCCGCCAACGCCGGGCCGATCCAGTTCCTGAAGGACTTCGGTGACACCGCCGCGCTCCTCCTCACCGTGGCGAGCCCGAAGGTCAGCGAGATCGAGCTCGAGCTCCGCGCGCGCACCATCCAGCGCGCCATCGACAGCGTGCGCGCGAAGGCCAACCCCGGCGCGAACCGGGTCACCGTCGTGACCTGCTTCCCCTCCGGCGTGACGGTCACCGCGCTCCAGCGCATCACCGCCGCGCTCGCCCCGGCCTTCGAGCAACACGGCCTCGGTCGCGACGCACGCTTCGTGTCCGGCCCTGGATTTCTCGGGATCGACGTGGAGACCGACAAGGACGACACGACCATCCTGACGACCATCAACCAGTCGCTCCAGTCGAAGATCCGCCTCTCCGAGCTGCATCCCGACATCTGGCCGATGACGATCATCCACGACACCTCGACGACCCTCGCGCGTCTCGGCTCCGTCGCGGGCGACAAGTACACCTACCGCGAGCTCGACGACTACACCGAGACCCTGCGCTTGCACCTGCAGTCGATCCCGATCGTCTCGAAGGTCACGCGCAGCGGCGTCCTGGCCGAGCGCATCTTCCTCGAGTACTCGCAGGAGCGCCTCGCCGCGTACGGCGTGAACGTCGCCGCGGTCGACCAGATCCTCGCGGCGCGCAACATCCAGATCCCCGGCGGCATCCTGGAGATCGGCGGGAAGAACATCACCATCGATCCCTCCGGCGAGCTGAAGAGCGAGGACGAGCTCGGCACCATCCTGGTGGGCGCCTCACCGACCGGTTTGCCGGTGTACCTGCGCGACGTCGTGTCGGTGGAGCGCGGCTACGAGAGCCCGGCCCGATACCTCAACTTCATCTCGACGCGCGACGCGAGCGGCCAGTTCCTCCCCAGCCGCGCGGTCACCCTCTCGATCCAGATGCGGGCCGGCGCGCAGATCGCCGAGCTCGGGCGCGCGGTCGACGCCACGCTGAAGACCAGCGGCACGCTGCTGCCCGAAGACCTCATCTTCAAGCGCGTCTCCGATCAACCGCTCCAGGTCGAAGAGAACACCGAGCTGTTCATGCGCAGCCTCTACGAGGCGATCGCGCTGGTCGTCCTGGTCGCGTTCGTCGGCTTCTGGGAGTGGCGCTCGGCGATGCTGATGGCGCTCTCCATTCCGATCACGCTGGCGATGACCTTCGGCCTGATGATCATCATGAAGCTCGACATCCAGCAGGTGTCGCTCGCGTCGCTGATCATCGCGCTCGGCTTGCTGGTCGACGACCCCGTGGTGGCGGGCGACTCGATCAAGCGCGCGCTCGGCAGCGGCTGGGGAAGGGTGGTCGCCGCCTGGCTTGGACCGACAAAGCTGGCGACCGCGATCCTCTTCGCGACGATCACCAACATCGTCGCCTATCTCCCCTTCCTGATCCTGACCGGTGACGTCGGGCGCTTCATCTATTCGCTGCCGATCGTGCTGACCTGCTCGCTGGTCGCCTCGCGCATCGTGTCGATGACCTTCCTCCCGTTGCTCGGCTACGTGCTGCTGCGCCCGCCGAAGGTGGCCGAGCCCACGCCGGAGTTCCGGCGCACGCAGGGCCTCGCCAAGATCTACTGCCAGGCCGCGGGCTGGGCGATCGATCACCGCAAGCTGGTGTTCGGTCTCTCGCTCATCCCGGTGCTGCTCGGCTTCCTCGCCGGGACGACGCTCAAGCCGAGCTTCTTCCCGAAGGACCAGTCGTATCTGCAGTACGTCGACGTGTGGCTCCCCGAGGACGCGCCGCTCTCGGCGACCAAGGAGATCGCGGTCAAGGTCGATCGCGTGATCCAGCGGGTCGCCGACGAGTACATGCAGAAGAAGGCGCTGAAGCACCCGGACAGCAAGCCGATCCTCGACTCGGTGACGTCGTTCATCGGCGGCGGCGGCCCGCGCTTCTGGTTCTCGATCTTCCCCGAGCAGGCGCAGCTCAACTACGCCCAGCTGCTGATCAAGGTGAACGACCGCGAGGACACCTTCGAGCTCTCGCCGCTCTTCCAGGACGCGCTGAACAACGAGATCGCCGGCGCGCGGATCGACGTGCGCTTGCTCGAGAACGGCAAGGCCGTCGGCCATCCGGTGCAGATCCGGGTGTCCGGTGAAGACATCCCGAAGCTGCGCGAGCTCGCCGAGAACGTGAAGAAGATCCTTCGCGAGAACCCGATCGCCGATCGGGTGCGCGACGACTGGGGCTCGGAGAGCTTCGCGGTCCAGCTCAAGGTCGATCCCGATCGCGCCAACACGGCCGGCATCACCAACCTCGACGTCGCGGTCTCCTCGGCGGTCGGCATGAACGGCCGCACCCTGGGGATGCTGCGCGAGAAGGACAAGCTCATCCCGATCGTGGCGCGCCTGCGCTCGGAGGAGCGCTCGCAGCTCGCGGACATCCAGAACCTGTACGTCTACTCGCTGCGCGGCCCCGCCAAGGTGCCGCTCCGCCAGGTGTCGAACATCAACTACTCGCTGGTCACCGAGCGCATCCGGCGCCGGAACCAGTTCCACACCATCACCATCTCGAGCTTCCCGGTCGAGGGCGCGCTGCCGTCCGAGGTCATGGCGCTGGCGAACCCGAAGCTGGACGCGCTGAAGGCCGACCTGTTGCCGGGCTACACGCTCGAGGTGGGCGGCGAGCAAGAGGAGCAGCAGAAGGGCTTCGTCGAGCTGAGCGTGGTGCTCTTCCTGTCGGTGGTGGCGATCTTCTTGGCGCTGGTGGTGCAGTTCAAGAGCGCGATCAAGCCGGTCATGGTGTTCGCGGCGATCCCGTACGGCGTGGCCGGCGCGCTGACCACGCTGGCGGTGTTCAAGACACCGTTCGGCTTCATGGCGTTTCTCGGGATCATCAGTCTCATCGGCGTGATCGTCAGTCACATCATCGTGCTCTTCGACTTCGTCGAAGAGAAACACGCCGAGGGTGGCGCGCTCCGTGAGGCGCTCCTCGACGCGGCGATCCTGCGGCTGCGGCCGGTGGCCATCACCACCGGCGCGACGGTGCTCGGCCTGATCCCGCTCGCCTTGCACGGCGGAGCTCTTTGGGAGCCGCTTTGCTACGCCCAGATCGGCGGACTGACGATCGCGACCGCGCTGACGCTGTTCATCGTCCCTGTCCTTTATGCGATCTGCGTCTTCGATCTGAAGATCATCAAGTGGGACCTGGTCGTGGTGGAGGCCGAGGCCGAGCGGCGCATCGGCGGGGTCGCCGGCGCGCTGACCCAGTTCGAGTTCAACCCGTACGGGGCCAAGCCGAACCCGACGATGGCCATCAAGATTCCGACCGATCGCAAGCCACCGGAGCGCTGAGGGCCCTCAGTATCCGTTGCGTGCAGTTTACTCCTGTGTTTTTCTGCGTCCATGGCAGATACTGTTGAAGACTTGGGTGCGATCGTCATCGATCTCGGGAAAGAGTCGCGCAAGAAGATCAAGGCGTTGAAGCGTGGCGGCGGCAAGCTGCAGCGCGAGGCCGCCGAGGCGACCGCCGATCTGATCAGCCGTTTGGGCCCGGAAGCGGTCGGCAAAGAGTTCGTGCCGATCGTCGTGGTCTACACGCGCAAAGACGACAGCAAGCACATGAAGCTCCCTTCGTTGTTCTAGAGCTGGATCAGAAAGAGCCTGCAGCATGGAAACCAAATCTACGCACACCCCCGCCGCGGTCGTCGACCTCGGCAAGCAGACCAAGAAGCGCATCAAGAAGCTCCGCCAGGGCGAAGGCCCCCTTCCGGTCGAGCTCGAGGCCGCCATTCGCGAGGCCACGCTGCGCCTCGGTAGCGACAAGACGATCGTCCCCGTCGTGATTCTTTACGAGAAGAAGCCCAAGCGTAGGCTCAGCGGGCTCCCGTTCCTCGGCTCATTCTGATCGGCTCATTCTAATTACGCGCTGAAAAGCGAGAGAGAAGTCTCAACACATGACCATGAACACTGACCCGAACGCCCCCATCTCCTTCACTGACACCGTGCCGGATGATCAGAAGCAGAAGAAGAACAAGAAAAAGAAGAAGTACAGCCGCTTCGCCCGCGGTCCGCAGAAGACCGAAGAGGCGATCGTGAAGGGCGTTCACCGCATGGCCCGCGCCGTCGAGGAAGGCCTCTCCAACTGGCGCGCCAGCAACAAGAAGTCCTCGAAGAAGAAGCGCGATGGCGCGGTCAAGGACGCGATCAAGAACTTCGGCAAGGCGACCTCCAAGATTGGTCGCGAGGCCGCCAAGGTCCCGGCCGACGTCGCGAAGATGATGCCGAACCTCACCAAGTCCTTCCGCTGAGCCTCGGGCGATCGCCCGCCAACTCCCGATGGAGACCGAGAATCCGAACGGAGCCTTCCTCCGGAACCCCCTGGGAGGGCCACCGCTCGACTTCGAGCCGGTCGAGGCACCCAGCCGCGCCGTCGGGGCGCTCGATACCGAAAAATCGAAGCCACCGCGCGAGCCCAAGGGCGAGCCGGGAGAGTCACGCGCGCTGAAGCGGACGCGGAAGCTGAAGCGGAAGCTCCGTAGGTCTCGGGTCGGCGAGGAGCCCGGTCGCCTCGGCTCCAGCCGCGACCGGCTCAGCAGCGAGCGTGGCAGCCTCGATCGCGAGCGCGACGAGCGCCGATCGTTCGACGTCAGCGACGCGATCGACCTCGGCATCGAGCAGTGGCTCGATCGGCGTTCCAAGGGCAATGACGGCGAGGTCCCCGCGGAGGCCGCGATCGAGGACGACGCGCCCGGCGTGATCGGCCCGCTCCCGCGCCGCAAGCAGATCCATCAAGGCGATCCCGACTCGGCGGGCATGCCGCCGATGGCAAAGGCGATCCAGTTCCGCGCGAGCGGGCGGCGCGCGTTCGGACGGCTCGGCGTCTGGCTTTGGGTCGCGCTGCGGTTCTTCGCCGGCAACCTCCTCGATCGGGTGCGTCAGCTCGACTCGGATCAGCGCCGCGCGGTGCGCTTCCGCATGCTGCTCGAGGGGATGGGGCCGGCCTTCGTGAAGATCGGGCAGCAGCTCTCGATCCGCGCGGACGTGCTGCCCTACGCGTACTGCGAGGAGCTCTCGAAGCTCCTCGAGGTCGGCGTGCAGCCTTTTCCCGCCGAACAAGCGATGGCGGCGATCGAGCGCGTCACCGGCCGTCCGGTGGTCGAGACGTTCGCCGTCTTCGACCCCACGCCGATCGGCTCGGCTTCGGTGTCGTGCGTCTATCAAGCGGTGCTGCCGACCGGTGAGCGCGTCGCGGTGAAGGTCCGCCGTCCCGGCATCGGCGAGGCGTTTGCCGCCGATCTCAAGGCGCTGGACTGGCTCCTGCGCCTCGCCGAGCTGGTCGGGCTGATCCATCCCGGGATGACCACGAACCTGCGGACCGATCTCAAGAACATGCTCTTCGAGGAGCTGAACTACTGGCTCGAGGCGCGCTACACCGAGCTGTTCGCGCGCCGCGCCAAGACCCAGAACCAGTGGCACCTCCAGGCGCCCAAGGTCTACTTCGAGCTCTCCGGCGAGGACGTTCTGGTCACCGAGTACGTCGCGGGTGTGTTCCTCGGCGAGGTGCTCGGCGCGATCGATCGCGGCGACGAGGTGGCGCTCCGCGAGATCAAGGCGAAGGGCATCGATCCCATCATCCTCGCCCAGCGCATGACGCGGGCGTTCAGCTGGCAGGCGCTCGAGGGCCTCCTGTTCCATGCCGACCCGCACCCCGGCAACGTCGTCGTCCAGAGCAACAACAACCTGGTGTTCATCGACTTCGGATCGTGCGGACGCTTCCCGAGCAAGATGAAACGCCTCTGGATGCAGCTCCAGGAGGCCGCCGAGCGCGAGGACGTCGGCGCGATGGTCGAGAACGCGGTCGGCTTCCTCGAGCCGCTTCCCCCGATGGACGTCGACGCGTTTCGCAAGCAGCTCGAGGCGCTCTTCTGGGACTGGCTCTGCGCCAAGAAGAGCAAGCACTCGGAGTGGTGGGAGCGCTGCACGGGTCACCTTTGGCTGAAGACCATCGACATCGTGCAGCACTACAACGTGCCGATGACGATCGATACGCTGCGGCTGTTTCGTGCGGCCTTCCTCTACGACAGCATCGCGATGCGGCTCTGGAACGGGCTCGACATCAGCAAAGAGTACGTCGCGTACTCGAAGGAGCACGGCATGCGCACGCGGCGCGACGTGCGCCGCCGCATGAAGCGCTTCCTCAAGGACGGCCCCACCGACACGCAATATCTCGGCGTCGAGGCGATGACCGACCTCGGCCGGCAGCTCGTCAACCGCGTCCAGCGGTACCTCGACAACCCCGAGCATCGCTTCACGGACATGCTCGGCAAGGCCGCCTTCGGGATCTCGATGACCCTCAAGGCCGTGACGGCCGGAGCCGCGCTGCACGTGGGCGCGGTGCTCTCGATCGCCCTGGGACGGTGGGCCCTGGGCTATCCGCGTCTTTCGCTCACCGACACGTTCGCGCTCATGGTGTCCGGCACCGCATATCGGATAGTGGTGACGTTCCTCGTCCTGATCCTCATCCGGAAGAGCTTGATGCGCTTCCAGGACATCGACGTCGAAGACACCCGGAAGTAGCCCGCATGCCCAAGAAGAAGAAGAAGCTCAAGTACTCCACCGGCGAGGCCAAGCGCGCGCAGCGCTTCGAGAGCAGCATGAGCCGCGCGACGAACCGCGTCGCCCGCGGGGTCGAGATCGGCCTCCAGGAGTGGCGCGAGCGCAGCGAGAAGTCGGCCAAGAAGAAGAAGGATGGGTTAGTCCGCGATGCGTGGAAGAACTCGATCACCGCGGGCGCGAAGGCCGTTCGCGAGGTGAGCTGGTCGCCGACCGACTTCTTCGGCACGTTCAATCGGCGCCTCGCGCCCCAGCGCATCATCCTCCGCGCCATCCTTCCGTTCTGGCGCTGACCCAGTGAGGCGCACGCGCCCCACCTAGACAACTCCAGGGATCTTTGCTAATTCGGCCGACTCGCCGCGTAGACGTCCCATCGGATGGAGGAGTCTCTTGAGCAATATTCGAAAGTTCGTCTTCGGTGTTCCGCTCGACCTGACGTCGGCAACGCGTCACGGTTTCCCAGAGCAAGAGTCACGAAAGCCAGGGCTGGAGAAGATCGGTGAGGCCGTCACGATCGGCTATCACCGCGCCCTCGAGCTCGCCGACACGAGCCAGATCGAGGCCTCTCTCGCCAAGGACGTCGAGCGCGGGCTGCTGAGCTTCGCGATCGAAGGTGCGGCGATGGGCTTCATGGTCCTCGACACCGCGCTGGTCTGGAATCGAAGCGATCACATCGGCAAGTGGCTCAAGGAAGAGTCGGGCAAGCGCTACCGCCACCTGATCATCATCGGTGCGGGCCTGGCGCTCGGTCGGATCCGGTTCTCGACGGCGAAGGCGGTCGCCCGGCTCGATCCGGTGGTCGGCTGGTTCATCGTTGATGGCTACGGCTTCTTGCGCGGGTTCCTCGACTGGAAGCGCTTCTTCGAGCGTCGGGAGCGGGACAAGAGCTTCACGGGCTACGGCGCGCACGTCTTCGATCAGGGGCTCGGGCGCGCGCTGTGGTTCGTCGACAACGCCAACGTGAAGCGTGTCGCGGATCGCGTCGCGAGCTTCGACGAGGATCGCCGCGGCGATCTGTGGAGCGGCGTGGGCATCGCGGCGTGCTACGCCGGTAACGCCGATCAGGACGATCTCACCGCGTTGCGGGTCGCCGCGGGCAAGTACGCGCCCGAGCTGGCGCTGGGTGCGATGGGCGCCGCACAGGTCCGCGTGGTCGCCGGAAACATCGTCGATCACACCGAGCTCGCTTCACGCACTCTCACTGGGTTGTCGCCGACCGAAAATGCGACCTTGGCATCGACGGTCGAACGCGACGTCCTCGCCGATGCGGCGAACGCCCCCGTGTCGCTGCATGAGCTCTATCGCCAGCGCGTCATCGCTCACTTTGCAAAGCCCGATTCAGACATCAGGAGCCCACGTGCCGAACTTCGTCCGTAACAACGCCGCGAGGCTGCTCGCCATCGGCGCGATCCTGACGCTGTACACCGCAGCCAGGACGCCCGAGATCAGTGAGGCAGAGAAGCAGCAGCTCGCCGCCGGGCTCCACTTCACGCGCACCAAGATCCCCGACGGGTTCAAAGACAAGCCGATGCCGATCCGCGACCTGCGATCGTACATCCATCACATCTCCGGTTGGGCGGCCACCGGCGCCGGCGTGGGCATCGCCGACCTCGATGGAGATGGCATCGCGAACGACCTCTGCCAGACCGACGCGCGCTACCACTACGGCATCGTGCGCATGGCGCCGGGCACGGAGAACCGCGCGGTCCCATACGAGCCGATCGTCCTCGATCCCGCCGGGCACGCTTACGAGCCGGAGAACCTGGCGGTCACCGGCTGCTTGAATGGTGACTTCAACGAGGACGGAAAGATGGACGTCATCGTCTATTTCGCGCAGCGGCGCCCGCTCCTCTTCATCCGCGAAGCGGAGAAGTATCGCCCGATCGAGATCGCACCGGGCGACGTCCTCTGGATGACCACCGCCGCGACGAGCGCCGACCTGGACGGCGATGGTCACCTCGACCTGGTCTTCGGAAATTACTTCAAGGACGGCACCGAGATCCTCCGCGAGGACGCCAAGACCCCGGTGGAGATGCCGACCTCGTTCTCGCGCGCGTACAACGGCGGCGGTCCGAAGTTCTATCTCTGGGCGGGCTTTGCCGAGAACGGCGATCCCAAGTACGTCGCGGTCGTACCGGAGATCAATCAACCCACGAATTACGCGACGGTCGACGAGGTGATGCACGGCTGGGTGCTGGCGCTCGGCGCCGCGGATCTCGACGGCGACGATCTCCCGGAGATCTACAACTCGAACGACTTCGGCCCCGACCATCTTTTCCACAACCGCTCCACCCCCGGAAAGCTCAGCTTCGGAGTGCTGGAGGGCGAGCGTGAATTCACCACGCCGCGCTCACAGGTTCTGGGTAAGGAGTCGTTCAAGGGCATGGGCATCGACTTCGGCGATCTCAACGGCGACGGCCTGTTCGACATGTACGTCAGCAACGTCACCGAGCCGCGCGGCTTCGAAGAGAACCACTATCTCTTCCTCAGCACCGGCGAGAACGAGAAGATGAAGCGCGGCATCGCGCCCTACGTCGAGTCGAGCGAGGTGCTCGGCCTG
>Ga0105047_10004716_pt1 | contig 23657 bp, 22 predicted proteins | sample MAT04_FD_78384 | JGI IMG/M metagenome (GOLD analysis project Ga0105047, IMG submission 78384) | Freshwater microbial communities from Lake Fryxell liftoff mats and glacier meltwater in Antarctica - MAT-04 (megahit assembly) | ecosystem: Environmental > Aquatic > Freshwater > Ice > Liftoff... | reverse complement strand
AGGTCGCGGACCCGCCCGAGCAATTCCAACAGGAGGGAACGAAGTTCTGCAGGCGTCAGGTTATCGAGGTTTCCAGGGGGCGGCACCACGCCAGTGAATCAGCGAATGGCTACCAAGGGAATCCCCAAAGGGCAAACGCTGCCCGGGGTTTTGCCCCGGTTACATGCAAAGAGTGTAATTTACTGACAAAAACGGAAAAAATTGGCTTGCTGGTTGGGGTGCTAGGATTCGAACCTAGGAATGGCGGTACCAAAAACCGCTGCCTTACCACTTGGCTACACCCCATCCGTGCCGCGATGTAGCGAGGCGGCGCCGCTGCCGTAAAGCCCCCCACCCGCAGCCCACCAACCCCGCGGCATGCGCCGAGCCGTCGACGAGGCTTCGGCTGGAGTCGCGAAAAGCCCGAAGCAGGTGGCGCCCGAGCCGCTCATCCGTGCCAGCAGGCAGCCAGGCTCCGCGCCCAGTGCCGCCAGCACGTCGCCGATCACCGGGCAGAGTGACAGCGCCGGCGCCTCCAGGTCGTTGCTCAGGCGTCGGAGGTCGGCCGCCATTGTGCCCGCGTCCGCCCAGGCGTCGGGCAGCGTCGCCTCGGTCGAGAAGCCGCCCTGGCGTGCGCGGAACACATCCGGCGTTGCCAGCTGAACGCCCGGATTGACCAGCAGGAGCCCGCATTCGGGCAGCGCGGGCGCGGGCAGGATGCGCGCGCCGATGCCCTGCATCCGGGCAGGGCGTGACGCGACGCAGACCGGGATGTCGGCCCCCAGCGGGGCGGCGAGGGCGGTCAGCGCCGCTTCACCCAACCCGGTTTTCCAAAGGCGGTCGAGCAGGCGCAGCGCCGCCGCAGCATCGGCCGAGCCGCCGCCGATGCCGGACGCGACGGGCAGGTGCTTCTCGAGTGTGAGCGCCGCGCCGCCGGGATAACGGGCCTCGGTGGCCAGCGCGCGGGCGGCACGCAGCACCAGGTTGTCGGGCTCGGCGGAAAGCGTGGCGGCGAAGGGGCCCCCCAGCGCCAGGGAGAGCGCATTTGCGGGCCGCGCAGCCAGCCCATCGGCCGCGGGGCCGAAGACGGCCAGGCTATCGAGGAGGTGGTAGCCATCCGCACGGCGGCCGGTGACGTGGAGGAACAGGTTCACCTTCGCCGGTGCGGACTCGCGCAGCATCGTGGCGGTCAGCGGGGCGCGCTTCGTGGCAGCCCGTTCTCGAGCTTGCCGCGCAGGCGCTCGGCATCGGCGGGCTCGGGCTCCATGCTCAGCGCCCGGAGCCACTGGAAGCGCGCCTCGCGCTCGCGCCCGGCGGCCCAGTACACGTCGCCCAGGTGGTCGTTGATGGTGGCGCTGCGCGGCTCCAGCTCCACGGCCCGCTCAAGCTGGCGCACGGCGCCGGGAAGGTCGCCCACGCGGTAAAGCAGCCAGCCCAGGCTATCGGCGATGTTGCCGTCCTCCGGGCGCTGCTGCATCGCGCCTTCGAGCATGCCGCGCGCGCGCTGCAGGTTCACGCCCTGGTCCGCCCAGGTGTATGCAAGGTAATTGAGGACGTACGGCTGGTTCGGTTCGAGCGCGAGGGCGCGCAGAAAATCGGCCTCGGCGCCTTGCCAGTCGCCCGAGCGTTCGCGCGCGATGCCGCGAGCGTAGAACACTGGCCAGTCGTGCTCCCGCACGCCGCGCAGGCGGGCTATGGCGGCGTCGTAGGCCTGCGCCGCCTCGGCGAAGCGGCCACGCCGACGCTGGATGTCGCCCAGGCGGTTCAGCGGCTGCGGCAGGTCCGGCAGGGCGGCGGCAGTCTCCGTCAGAAGCCGCTCTGCCTCCGGCAGGCGGTCCAGCCGGTCGAGAAGGGTGGCGCGGCGCAGGGCGGCGGGGCCATGGAGCGGATCATCCGAACGGATCAGGCTGAGCGTCTCAAGCGCGGCGGCGTGCTGTTCGCCCTCGGCGAGGGTGTCGGCCAGCAGCAGCAGGCCGGGGGCGAAGGCGGGTCGCAGCCGCAGCGAAAGGCGGGCGAGCAGCGCCGCCGTTTCTTCGAGGCCCTGCCCGCGCAAAGCACTGCCGAGGGCCACATAGGCCTCGGCGATGCCCTCGGCAGGCGTCTGGATGGCGCGCTGGCCGAGGACCGCCGTGCGGGCCGGCTCCAGGGCGGCGAGCGCCAGTTCGTCGTGCGAGTCGCCGATCTGATCGAGCAGCCGCGTCGCCTCGGCCGTTCGGCCGGCGCGGTGGAGGATGCTGGCGGAGAGCAGCGCCAAGCGCAGTGTCGGTTCCGGCTGATCGGTCAGGGCGAGGCGCACGAAGCGCTCGGCCTCGCGCGGGCGGTTCGCCAGGTCGGCGATGAGGGCGGCGTGCAGGGCGTTCAGCGCACGGAAGCGCCCCTGCTCGGCCAGCGGACGCAGGGTGGCGATCGCGTGGTCCGTCTGGCCGCGCCCGGCGAGGCTCCAGGCAATCAGGACGGGTTGCAGCGCCTGCATAGGGCCCTGGCGGCCCAGGTTGCGCGCGCGCGACTCGGCTCGGTCCCAGCGGGCGCCAACCACGTCCGCGCCTAACAGGACGAGCTGCGCCGCCGCGTTGTCGGGCAGGCGTCGCGCGAGGCGGAGCGCATCGGGCCGGCCATCCATCACCGCAGCGGAGAAGGCGCGCTGGAGGACGTCCAACTGGTCGGGTTCGGCGCGTAAAGCGGCCAGCAGGCTGTCTGCCGCGACGCGGGTATCCTGCTCCTCGGCGGCCAAGCGGCCCACCAGGTAACTGCCGAACCCGCTTGAGCCCGGGATGGCAGGGGCGGACGATGGCGCGATGCGCCCAGCGCGGTCGACGGTCTCGCCGCCGCCCGCGGCGCAGGCAGCAAGCAGTGTCGCAGCCAGCAGCGCAAGCCGGGGCGGAAGGCGTCGTTCACCCATGCGCGGAGCGTAGCAGCGATTGAATGCACTGCACCATGGGCCGTGTTCTGTTCCCCACACCTGCCAGAAAACTGTGGCTTTCGGGTATCACCAATCCCCCAAGGAAGCGCCTTGCTGGCAAGGGCCAGTCGTGCCCTCATTCGGGCGTTAACGCCGGGAGAGGGATTGCCATGTTCAATCGACGTCATGTGTTGGGCGGGGCCGCCCTCCTCACAGCCGGCCAGCCGGCGCTCGCTCAAAATCCGGTCCTCAAGGTGGGCTCCACGCCGACGGGCATTCCCTTCACCTTCCTCGACACGCGGACCAACACCATCACTGGCTTCATGGTGGAACTGATCACCGAGATCGGCCGCCGGCAGGGCTTCGGCGTGGATGTGCAGCCCACGCCCTTCGCCGCGCTGATCGCCTCGCTCACCTCTTCGCGCATCGACCTCATCGCCGCCGCCATGCTGGCGACGCCGGCGCGGCGCGAGCAGATCGACTTCTCCGACCCGGTCTATGCCTATGGCGAGGGGGTTGCGGTGCGCGAAGGCGAGCAGCGACCCTGGCGCACGCTGGCCGACATGCGCGGCGTGACGGCCGGGGCGCAGATCGGCACCGTTTATGTTGAGCCACTGCGCGCCGCCGGCCTCGAAGTGCGGACATATGACAGCATCGGCGACATCATGCGCGACGTTTCGCTGGGCCGGATCGCGGCCGGCTTCGGCGACGCGCCGATCGTCTCCTACCAAATCGCGCAGGGCACCTTCCGCGGCGTGCGGCTGCTGCCGGAGTATCGCCCCTCGCTCGTCGGCAGCATCGCCATCGGTGCGCGCAAGGGCGATGCGAACATGGCGCGCGTGAATGCGGGCCTGGCGAGCATGAAGGCCGATGGCGCCTTCGCGGCGCTCATCACCAAGTGGAACCTGCCGCCGTCGGTCGGGTGAGCGCCTTTCGTTGACCTGGGCCGGCTTCCTGCGCGACGGGCGGGAGTTCCTGCCCATCCTGTTGCAGGGTGTGTGGGTCACCATCGCGGTGACGGTCTGCGCGCTGCTGCTCTCGACCGCGCTCGGCATCGTCTGGGCGCTGATGCGGACCTCGGGGAAGCGCTGGCTCGAATGGCCGGCGATGATCTTCACCAACACGATCCGCGGCATCCCGATCCTGGTGCAGCTTTTCTACATCTACTTCGTGCTGCCCGAATTCGGCGTGGACCTCACGGCGTTCCAGGCGGGCGTGATCGGCCTCGGTGTCGCCTACTCGGCCTATATGGGCGAGGTGTTCCGCGCCGGTATCCTGGCTGTCGATTCGGGTACCATCGAGGCGGCGGAAAGCCTCGGCATGACGCGCGGGCGCATCCTCTCCCGCGTGGTGCTGCCGCAGGCGGTGCGGATCGTGCTGCCGCCCTATGGCAACAACCTGATCATGCTGCTGAAGGACAGCTCGCAGGCCAGCGTGATCACGGTGGCAGAACTCTCCACGCAGGCGCGGCTCATCGCATCTTCGACCTTCAAGAACCAGGAGGTCTGGACCATGGCGGCGCTGTTGTATCTCTGCCTCTCGATCCCGCTGATCATCTTGGTCGCACGGCTGGAAAAGAGGTTCGGGCGGCGATGATCGAGATTGAGCGCCTGGAAAAATCCTTCGGCACGAACCGTGTGCTGGACGGCATTTCATTGGAGGTCCGGCTGGGCCAGGTGGTCTGCATCATCGGGCCGTCCGGCTCGGGCAAATCGACGCTGCTGCGTTGCGTCAACGGCCTCGAATCCTATGAGGGCGGCGAGGTCCGCGTGCTCGGCCAGCGGGTGGATCGCGCGCGGCCCGAAATCCGCGCGACGCGAAGGCAGGTGACGATGGTGTTCCAGCGCTTCAACCTGTTCCCCCATCGCACCGCGCTGGAGAACGTGACGGAGGGCCCGATCTACGCCGCCGGCGAAAGCCGCGCCTCCGCCGAACAACACGCGCATGAACTGCTCGCGCGCGTCGGCCTGACGGGGAAGGAGAGCGCCTATCCCTCGCAGCTCTCGGGCGGCCAGCAGCAGCGCGTGGCCATTGCCCGCGCGCTCGCCATGCGGCCCAAGGCCGTGCTGTTCGACGAGCCGACCAGCGCGCTCGATCCCGAACTCGTGGGCGAGGTGCTGACCGTCATGCGTGACCTGGCGCGCGAGGGCATGACCATGGCCGTGGTGACGCACGAGATGGGCTTCGCGCGCGAAGTGGCGGATCATGTCGTCTTCATGGACAAGGGCCGCGTCGTCGAGGAAGGTCCGCCCGCCGACCTGCTGACCGCGCCGCGCGAGCCGCGCACGCAGGATTTCCTCCGCCGCGTCCTGCGCCCACTGGAATAGAAGATGCTGCCGCCAAGCCTCTACGCCGAAACCGCCATCCCCGCCGCGCCCACGCCGCCACTGGAGGGTGATGCACGCGCCACCATCTGCATCATCGGCGGTGGCTTCACCGGCCTCTCGTGCGCGCTGCATCTGGCCGAGGCAGGGCTGGACGCGCTTCTGATCGAGGCGGAGGAGCCGGGCTGGGGCGCCTCGGGCCGCAATGGCGGCCAGGTGAACCCCGGCCTCAAGCCCGATCCGGACCAGGTGATCGCCGACAACGGCGAGGATCTGGGCGGGCGCATGCTGGAACTCTCCTACGCCGCGCCGGATGCGGTATTCGACCTGATCCGCCGCCACCAGATCCAATGCGAGGCGCGGCAGGAAGGCACCATCCGCGCCGCGATCGACCCGCAGAACGCCATCGATGTGCGCCGCACGGCCGAGCAATGCGCGAAGCGCGGCTGGCCGGTGGAGTATCTCGACGCCGCTGCCATCGCGAAGCTGACGGCGACGGAGCGTTATGCCGGCGCCATGCTCGACCGGCGCGGCGGCGACGTGCAGCCGCTCTCCTATGCGCGCGGCCTGGCGCGGGCCGCGATGCAACTTGGCGCGCGCATCAATGGCGGGACGCCGGCCACCGCGCTCGACCAGACGCAGCAGGGCTGGCGCGTTACCACGCCACGGGGCACCGTGACGGCGCAGCATGTCGTGCTCGCAACCAATGGCTACACCGGGGACCTCTGGCCTGGGCTCCGGCAGAGCGTGGTGCCGGTGTTCAGCTCCATTGCCGCCACGGCGCCGCTCGATGCCCAAGTCGCGCGGCGGATCATGCCGCTGCGCGCCTCGCTTTACGAGGCCGGCAACATCACGGTCTATTACCGCTTGGATCAGCAGAACCGCCTGCTGATGGGCGGCCGCGGGCCACAGCGCCCGATCGGCGACACGCTACCCATCCGCTACCTGATGGATTACGCCGCGCGCCTCTGGCCCGAACTGCACGGCGTGGAATGGACGCATGGCTGGAACGGCCAACTGGCCATGACGCAGGACCACTACCCGCATCTGCACGAACCGGCGCCCGGGCTGCTGGCGGCGCTCGGCTACAATGGCCGGGGTGTCGCCATGGGAACCGCGATGGGCCGCCAACTGTCGCGGCGAATCCAGGGCAAACGCGTGGACATGCCGGTCACGCCCATCCGCCCGATCCCCTTCCACCGCTTCTGGCGGATCGGCGTGGAGGCAAAGATCATCCAAGGCCGCATCCGCGACCGACTGGGGCTGTGACGACCCTCTCGCCGCGCGCGGCCGCCACGCGCGCGCGGATCCTGGACGCGGCGCTGGCGGAGTTCGCGGCGCATGGCCTGGCCGGGGCGCGGGTCGACGAGATCGCGGCGCGGGCAGGTGCCAACAAGCGCATGCTCTACGCGTATTTCGGCGCGAAGGAGGATCTCTGGCTCGCGGTGCTGGAAGCCGCCTATGCGGCGAAACGCGCGGAGGAGGAGGCGCTGCACGTTTCCCACCTCCCGCCGGCCGAGGCCATGGCGCGCCTTGTCGCATTCAACCTGCGCTACACCGCCAGGCACGCGGAATTCGTGGCGCTGCTGAACCAGGAGAATATCCATCGCGCCGCTTATTTGCGCCGCTCGGCCGATGTGCCCGCGCTCTATTCGCCGTTGACGCAGCGCCTGCGCGAGGTGCTGGCGCAAGGTGCAGCGGCCGGCCTGTTCCGGCGCGACGTCGACCCGTTGCAGCTCTACCTTTCCATCGTGGCGCTCGGGCATTTCACCGTCGCCAACATGCACACGCTCTCGACCATCTTCGGCACGGATCTCGGCAGCGAGGCGGCGCTGGATGCGCGGGAAGCGCATGTGGTGGAGATGGTGCTGGGCTATTTGCGTCCTTGACCCCGCGGACATTACCGCTTTAAGTAACTAGATAGTTACTTGTATAGGGAAGCGACCATGGCGGAACGACGCATCGGCATCATCATGAACGGCGTCACCGGGCGGATGGGCATGAACCAACACCTGATCCGCTCCATCGCCGCGATCCGTGCGGATGGCGGCGTGAAGCTTGCCAACGGCGATACCATCATGCCCGATCCGATCATCACCGGCCGTAACCGCGCCAAACTCGACGCGCTGGCGAAGGCGCACAACATCGGCCGCGTCAGCACCGACCTCGACGCTTGCCTCCGTGATCCGAAGGACGAGATCTTCTTCGATGCGGCGACCACGCAGATGCGCGCGGGCCTGATCCGCAAGGCCATCGCTGCCGGCAAGCACATCTACTGCGAGAAGCCGACCGCCGACACGCTGGACGATGCGCTCGACCTGGCGCGGGTCGCAAAGGCTGCTGGCATCAAGCACGGGGTCGTACAGGACAAGCTGTTCCTGCCAGGGCTGCGCAAGCTGAAGATGGTGATCGACAGCGGCTTCCTCGGCCGCATCCTCAGCATCCGCGGAGAGTTCGGCTACTGGGTTTTCGAGGGTGACCTGCAGCCGACGCAGCGACCCTCCTGGAACTACAAGCTTGCCGAGGGCGGTGGCATCATCCTCGATATGCTGTGCCACTGGCGCTATGTGCTGGATAATTTGTTCGGCAATGTCGAGAGCGTGAGCTGCCTGGGCGCCATCCATATCCCGAAGCGCGTGCAGGAGGATGGCAGCACCTACGACGCCGACGCCGATGACGCGGCCTATGCCACCTTCCAGCTGGAAGGTGGCGCCATCGCGCACATCAACTCCTCCTGGACGACGCGCGTGCGGCGCGATGACCTCGTGACCTTCCATGTGGATGGCACGCATGGCAGCGCCGTCGCAGGCCTCACGGATTGCTGGACGCAGTCGCGCGTGAACACGCCCAAGCCCGTCTGGAATCCCGACGTGCCGCAGACGATCGACTTCTTCGAGGGCTGGCAGAAGGTACCCGACACGCAGCCCTACCCGAACGGCTTCCGCGTGCAGTGGGAGCTTTTCCTCCGGCATGTCGCGGGCGAGGTGCCGACCTATCCGTGGGATCTGATGGCGGGTGCGAAGGGCGTGCAGCTTGCGATGGCGGGCCTGCAATCCTGGAAGGAACGCCGCTGGATCGACCTGCCGAAGCTGGAGACGTGACATGCCGACGCTCAACCTCCCCACGCCCGAAGGGCACCTGACGCCCTTCACCACCAGCGCCCCGCGTGAATTCACCCGCGCGCTGCCGCCCTATCCGCGCGTCGCCTACGCCGCCGCGCATGTCGTGGCTGATGCCCTGACGGAGCAGGACCCTTGGCTCGACGCAAAGATCGACTGGGACCGCACCATCGCCTTCCGGCGTCACCTCTGGTCGCTTGGCCTTGGCGTGGCGGAGGCGATGGACACGGCGCAGCGCGGCATGGGCCTCGACTGGACGGCCGCGCAGGAACTCATCCGCCGCAGCCTCGATGCGGCGAAGGACCATCCGGGCGCGGTGATCGCAAGCGGCGCGGGGACGGATCATCTCGCACCAGGGCCGGACGTCACCATCGACGACGTGATCCGCGCCTATGAGGAGCAATGCGCCGCCGTCGAGGCGATGGGCGGGCGCATCATCCTCATGGCCTCGCGCGCGCTCGCCAAGGCGGCGCGCGGCCCGGCCGACTACGAGCGCGTCTATGCCCGCGTGCTGAGCCAGGTGCGGCAGCCCGTCATCATCCATTGGCTCGGCGAGATGTTCGACCCCGCACTGGAAGGCTATTGGGGCGACCCTGACCACATGCGCGCGATGGAAGTGGCGCTCGACGTCATCCAAGCGCACGCCGACAAGGTCGATGGCGTGAAGATCTCACTGCTGGACGACCAGAAGGAGATCGCCATGCGCCGGCGCCTTCCCAAGCAGGTGCGGATGTATACCGGCGACGACTTCAACTACGCTGAACTCATCGCCGGCGACGCGCATGGCCATTCGGACGCGCTGCTCGGCATCTTTGACCCCATCGCGCCCGCGGTCGGCGGTGCACTGGCCGCACTCTCGCGCAATGACCTCGCCACCTTCCACGCGATCCTGGCGCCGACGGTCCCTCTCTCGCGCCACATCTTCAAGGCGCCGACGCGCTTTTATAAAACCGGCGTTGTCTTCATGGCCTGGCTGAGCGGTCACCAGGACCACTTCACCATGGTCGGCGGGCAGCAGAGCACGCGCAGCATTCAGCACCTCGCCGAACTTTTCCGCCTGGCAGATGCGGCCGGGCTGCTGGACGACCCCGACCGGGCGGCGGCGCGAATGAAGGCGCTGCTGGCCGTGCATGGTGTGGCGTGATCCCGCTTTCCCTCAACACCGTCACGGTGAGGGAGAAGTGGGGCCTGCCCGATTGCATCGAGGGCTGCGCGCGACACGGCATTCCCGGCATCTCGCCGTGGCGTGACGTGCTGCACGCAATGGGCGTGGATGCCGCCGCACGGCGCATCCGCGACGCCGGCCTGACCGTCACTGGCCTCTGCCGCGGCGGCATGTTTCCGGCCGCCGACACCGCCGGCCGTGCCGCCGCGATCGAGGACAATCGCCGCGCGATCGAGGAGGCGCACACCCTTGGCGCGCAATGCCTTGTCATGGTCTGCGGCGGGCTGCCGCCCGGCTCGAAGGACCTGCCAGGCGCGCGAGCGATGGTGCGCGAAGGGCTGCATGCCATCCTGCCCGACGCTCGCGCGGCCGGCGTCACACTGGCGCTCGAGCCGCTGCACCCGATGACCTGCGCGGACCGCTCGGTGCTTTCCACGCTCGGCCAGGCGCTCGATCTTTGCGAGGCGCTTGGCGAGGGCGTCGGCGTTGCGTTGGACGTCTATCATGTATGGTGGGACCCCGACCTCGCCCACCAAATGCGGCGCGCCGAGGGCCGCATCGCCGCCTTCCACGCTTGCGATTGGTTGGTGCCCACGACCGACCTCGTCTTCGATCGCGGGATGCCAGGCGATGGCGTGATCGATATCGCCGCCATCCGGCGCATGGCCGAAGCCGCGGGCTATAACGGCTTCACCGAAATCGAACTCCTGTCCCGCCGCTGGTGGGGCGAGGAGCCGGACGAGGTGCTCCGGATCATCCGGGAGCGGCACGCCCAGATCGCTTGAGACACGGGGAAAAGCCGCACAGAATGGCACCCAACAACAGGAGGAAATCCAGATGATCCGCATTAGCCGCCGCGCCGCACTCGCCATGCCAGCCTTGCTCGTCCCGCTTTCCGCACAGGCGCAATGGGCGCCCGCGCGCCCCTTGCGTTTCGTTGTGCCTTTCGCGGCCGGGGGCGCAACCGACATCGTGGCCCGCGTGCTGAGCGAACCAATGGGTGAGCGGCTCGGCCAGACCGTCGCGGTCGACAACCGCACCGGCGCGGGCGGCAATGTCGGTGTCGAGAACGTGGTGCGCAGCGCGCCCGATGGGCACACCATCCTGATGGGAACCACGGGCACGCTGACCATCAACCCGCATCTCTACCCGAACATGGGCTTCAACCCACTGACCGACCTTTCGCCCATCGGCCTCGCCTTCGCGACGGATCACGTGCTGATCGTGAACCCCGGCGTGGCCGCGCAGACGGCACAGGAATTCCTGGCGCTGGTCCGGGCGCAGCCGGGCCGCCTCTCCTACGGTTCGGGTGGCAACGGCACGTCGACGCACACGGTCGCAGAATTGTTCAAGCTGGTTGCGCAGGTCGAGATCCAGCACGTGCCCTATCGTGGCTCCGCTCCCGCGCTGAACGACACCGTGGCCGGAAATGTGCAGGTCATGCTCGACCAGGTGGCGAGTGCGCTGCCGCAGATCCAGGCGGGCCGCGTGCGCGCGCTGGCGGTCACGGGTGCGAGGCGGCACCCCGCGCTGCCCAACGTGCCGACCGTGGCCGAAATCGGCCTGGTCGCCGCCGAAGCCACGTCCTGGGGCGCGGTGATGGCGCCTGCCGGCACGCCGCCCGCTGCCATCCAGCGCATCAGCGCGGTGCTGCGCGAGGCGTTGGCCGTACAGACCGTGAAGGACCGCCTGACCCAGGTCGGCGCCGAGGCGCGCACCTCCACGCCCGAGGAACTCGCGAACTACCTGCGCGCGGAGACGGAGAAGTGGGGCCGCGTGGTGCGCGATGCGCGCATCACGGTGAACTGAGCGTGTTCCGCCGCGCGCTGCTCGCCGCTTCGCTCGCCACGCCGGCGCTCGCCCAAGGTTGGGCACCGACGCGGCCGCTGCGGATGATCGTGCCCTTCGTGGCGGGTGGCAGCACCGACGTGGCCGCCCGCATCATTGCGGAACAGATGAGCGAGCGCCTTGGCCAGCCCGTGGTGGTCGAGAATCGCGGCGGCTCGGGCGGGAACATCGGCGGTGAGATTGTGGCGCGCGCGGCACCCGACGGACACACGTTGCTGATGGGCGTGACCGGTCTGCTCAGCACCAACGCGCATATCTACCGCAATATGAGCTTCTCGCCCGCGCGCGACCTGGCACCCGTGGGCATGGCCTACACCTCGGACATGGTGATCGTCGTGCCGCCCTCGCTGCCGGCGCGCAATCTGTCGGAATTCGTGGCGCTGGCGAAGGCGCGGCCTGGCGAGATGTCCTTCGGTTCCTCCGGCCATGGCGCTTCCACGCACACGGCGGCCGAACTCTTCCGCATGGCGGCGGGGATCGACCTGCTGCACGTGCCCTATCGCGGCTCGGGCGGCGCGATGAACGATCTCATGTCAGGCACGCTCCAGATGATGCTCGTGCAGATCGCCGCCACGGTCGGCGCGGTGCGTGACCAGCGCCTGCGCGCGCTCGCCGTTTCCGGCCCGCAGCGTCACCCGCTGATGCCGGACGTGCCGACGGTGACAGAGGAAGGCTACCCACAGGCGACCGCCACATCCTGGGGCGCCGTGATGACGACGGCTGGCACGCCCGCTCCTGCCATCGCCCGCCTGAGCGAGGCCGTGCGCGCCGCGCTGACGGCGCCCGTCGCGGTGCAGCGCATGATGGCGGCGGGCGTCGATCCCCAGGCGAGCACGCCCGAGGAACTCGCCGCCTTCATCCGTGCGGAATTCGAGAAATGGGGACGCGTAGTGCGCGAGGCCCGCATCCAGGTCGATTGATCAGAGCGGCTTCAGCGCGAAGTCGTAGCTGAGCGATCGCCAGGGCACATCGACGCGCGTGCCATCGGGCGCCATGCCGGGTGCCTGCTGCGCGAAGGGGCGGATCAGCGCGTTTTTCACGCCGAACACCGCATCGCTGTCGAGGTAGGCATCACCCTCGGCGAAGACATGCGTCACCAGCGTCTGATGGCCCGATGCGGCAATCATGAAATGCACATGCGCTGGCCGCATCGGGTGCCGGCCGGTGGCTTTCAGCATGTCACCCACGGGCCCGTCATCGGGCACGGGATAGGCGGTGGGCGTCAGCGTCCAGAAGTGGAAGCGGCCGTCGGCATCCGTGCGGAAGCGCGCGCGCAGGGTGGCGTTTTCCTCGGCCGGGCGCTGCACGTCATAATAGCCGTCCTCGTCCGAGTGCCAGATATCCACCAGCGCGCCGGCGATGGGCGCCCCGCCGACCGCGGTGACCTGGCCCGAGACGTGCAGCCGCTCGCCCTTCATGGCGTGGCCGACCTCGGCGCCGAGTGGCAGTTCGGGCGCGTCCTGCACGTAGAAGGGGCCGAGCACGGTCGTGGGCGTGGCACCTTCCGGCATGCGGTGGTTAATGGCGTCCACCAGCATCGAGACGCCGAGCGTGTCGGAGAGGAGGATGAACTCCTGGCGCTTGTCGTCGCACATCTGGCCGGTGCTGGTGAGGAAGCCGATGGCCTGCTGCCATTCCTCGAAGCTCGGCTCCACATCCTGCACGAAGCCGTGCAGGTGGCGCACCAGGCTCTGGATGATTTGGCGCAGCCGCGGGTCGGGCGTGGCGGCGAAGCGGTCCAGGACGGCGGCGGTGATGTTGGTTTCGTCGAAGTCGCGCATCTTCGGGTTCCTGCGTCCGGTCTGCCCATCCTGCCACGGTGGTACGTGGCGCGTCACGCTCATGCCTTCTTTTCCCATCCGCTCGGCGTCTGCTGCCAATAGGTCAGCGTGTGGCCGGCGGCCTTGGCCGCGCTCCAGCGTGCGCGCGCGGCGGCCACGGCCTGTTCGTCGCCGCCGTCGAAAAGGTCAAAGGCGCGGGCATACTCCGCCAGGTGCGTGCTGGTTACGCCCTCGGTGAGAAAGAGGTGCTGCGCCCCATTGGCGGGCGTCGCGTCGGTCATTGTCAGGAAGATGGGCTGCGATGGCGCGTGCGCGGTGCCGTGTGGCAGCCAGTCGGGCTCCACACAGGTCCAGAGCGCGTCGTCCAGCGACTTCAGCCTCTCCTCGCTCGCGCAGAGCACGAGGGCGCGCTGCTGCAGCGACAGCACGCGGCCGAGCAGGCGGGGAAGCGCCTGCTCCAGCGTGCTCCGCGTGAGGTGGTAGAAGCCGATCTCGGTCATCGCACCGTCAGGATCACGTTGCCCATGGCGCTGCCGCCCATCAGCAGTTCATGCGCGGCGGCGCATTCGGCGAGCGGGAGCGTCGCCGCGATTGCATGCTGCACGCCGCCCTCGGTGAGGAAGCGCGTCAGCACAGCTTCGCACTCCGCGCGCGCCGCCGCACTCAGCTCATAGACGATGAAGAAGCGGATGGCGGCGCCGCTCAGGATCACTGGGAAAAAGCCGAGCGTGATCTCCGCCGCGCCCGAACCATAGGTCACGCAGAGCCCGTCCTGCGTCACGATGTGCGGCAGCAGCGCGGCATTGGCGGCCAGGTCCACCTCGATCACGCGGTCCACCCCGCGCCCGCCGGTCAGGGCCTGCACGCGCTCGGCCACGTCCTCGCGGCGGTAGTCGATGCAGGCGTCGGCGCCGGCGGCCGTGGCGTGCGCGGCCTTGGCGGCAGAACTCACCGTCGCGATCACCTGCCTCGCGCCGAGGCGCTTGGCGAACTGGATCGCATAATGACCGACGGCGCCCGCACCGCCCGCGACCAGCACGGATTGCCCGGCCACGCCGCCATCCACCATCACCGCGCGCAGCGCCGTCAGCGCCGGGATGCCAAGGCAGGCGCCGGCCTCAAAATTTGTGCCTTCGGGCAGCTTCACGGCCTGGGCCGTTGGCAATGCCACGTATTCGGCGGCGGTGCCGAATGGCCGCTTCCACTGTCCGTTCCAGAGCCACACCCGTTCGCCGATGCGAGAGGCGTCCACGCCGTGGCCGACTGCCTCGATCACGCCCGCGCCATCGCTGTGCGGGATGACGCGCGGCGCCGGCATCGGGCGCGAACCGCCGCGCGACTTGCAGTCGGAAGGGTTCACGCCCGAGGCGTACACGCGCACCAGGACCTCGCCGGCCGACGCCGTGGGCGTGGGCATGTCGCCGGCCACCAGAACCTCTCGCGCGGGTCCCGTCCGCTCGTACCAGATGGCCTTCATGCCAGTTCTCCTTCACACACGATGCGGATCCTCGAAATGGCGCTCGACCAGCGCGTCCAGCAGGCGGACGCCGAAGCCGGTGGGCGTTTTGCGCGCGGCCAGCATGTCATCCGTCTCGGCGGTCTCCACGCCCGCGATGTCCAGATGCGCCCAGGGCAGCGTGCCCACGAACTCGCGCAGGAAGGCCGCGGCGTGCGAAGCGTCCGAGGTGAAGCGGGTGCCGGCGGGCACGCACTGCTTGAGGTCGGCGATGTCGCTGTTGATGTCCTCGCGGTGCTGCGTGCCGATGGGCAGCGGCCAGAGGCGCTCGCCCACCGCCTCGCCCGCGGCGGCGGCGGCGGTGGCGAGCGGCGCGTCATTGCCGAACAGCCCGGCGCGGTGATGGCCGAGCGCGCTCACCACGCTTCCGGTGAGCGTGGCCAGGTCCAGCATGGCCTGGGGCCGGAAGCGCGTGGCCGCCAGGTGCAGCGCGTCGGCCAGGACCAGGCGGCCCTCTGCATCCGTGTCCACCACTTCCACAGTGCGGCCGCTCATCATCCGCAGCACGTCACCGGGGCGATAGCTCATGCTGCCCGTTGCGTTCTCGGCGATGGCGAGGACGGCGACGGCAGGGCAGGGCGAGCGGCGCCGCGCCAGCGCCAGCATGGCCCCGACGCAGGCGGCGGCACCCGCCATGTCGGCGCGCATCGCCTCCATACCGGCCGCGCCTTTGATTGAGATGCCGCCCGTGTCGAAGCAAATGCCCTTGCCAATGAAGGCGACAGGCGGCACCGCGAAGCTGCCCTTCCAGCGCAGGATGACGATGGCGGGCGGATGCGCGCTGCCGCCGCCCACGGCCAGCACGCCGCCGGCGCCTAGGCGCCGCAGGGCCGCTGTGCCGAGCACCTGGACCTGGAGCCCCTCCTCGCGCAGCGCGCGCAGGCGCTTGGTGAACTCGGTTGGCGTCAGGTGGTTCGCCGGTTCGGCCACCAGTTCGCGGGCGAAGAGCACGCCGGCCAGCGTGGCCTCGGCGCGTGTCCAGTCCCGCTCCAGCGAGCCGGGGGAATCGACCAGGAGTTCGATGCGCCGTGGCCCCTGATGGCGCTTGGCCTTAAGGCGTTCGAACCGCCACGCGCGCAGCACGGCGCCGATGCCGAGGCCCACCGCGAAGTGCGCCGGCAAGCCGCGCGCATCGATGGCGATGCGCCTGGTCTCGCGTGCCGCGGCGATGCACGCCGCGCCTATGCTTTCCCACTGCGTGGCGGAGGAGGCCCCATCCGCACCCACCCAGCGCTCGCGCGGGCCAAGCTCCAGCACCTCGCCGGGGCGGCCCTGAAAGCCCGATGGATGCGGCGCGCCGCCTTCCAGGATGGGGCGGAGCAGCAGCGCCCCCTTGGATGGCTCGCGCCGCAGCTTGAGCAAGCTTCAGCCCTCGTAGTGGTCCGCGACCAGGCGGTCGAGCATGCGCACGCCGTAGGCCGTGGCGCCCTTCGGGATGGTCGCGCTGTCCTTGCTGGCCCAAGCGGTGCCGGCAATGTCGAGGTGCGCCCAGGGGCGCCCCTGCACGAAGCGCTGGATGAACTGCGCCGCCGTGATCGAACCGCCCGGGCGCCCGCCGACATTTTTCATGTCCGCGATGTCGGACTTGATCTGCTTGTCATACGCCTCGCCGAGCGGCATGCGCCAGGCAGCCTCGCCGACGGCGGCCCCCGCCGCGGCGATGCGCGCGGCCAGTTCGTCGTCATTGGCGAAAAGCCCCGCGTGCTCGTGGCCGAGCGCGATGATGATGGAGCCCGTCAACGTTGCGAGGTCCACCATGAACTTCGGGTCGAACTTCTCGATGGCGTAGTGGATCACGTCGGCCAGCACGAGGCGGCCTTCCGCGTCGGTGTTGATCACCTCGATGGTCTGGCCCGACGCGCTGGTCACCACGTCACCCGGGCGCTGCGCGTTGTGGCCCGGCATGTTCTCGACGAGGCCCACGATGCCGACGACATCCGCCTTGGTCTTGCGGCCCGCGAGTGCGGCCATGAGGCCCGCGACCGTGCCGGCGCCCGCCATGTCCCACTTCATGTCCTCCATGCCGCCGGCGGGCTTGATCGAGATGCCGCCGGTGTCGAAGGTGACGCCCTTGCCGATGAAGCAGAGCGGCTTGTCCATCTTCTTGCGGCCCGAGCCGTTCCACTTCATCACTACCATGCGCGGCTCGTTGATGGAGCCCTGGGCAACGCCCAGCAGTGCGCCGAAGCCGAGCTTCTTCATCTCCTTCGGGCCCAGCACCTCGACGACGAGGCCGAGCTTCTCCAGACCCTTCAGCCGGTCGGCGAATTCGACCGGGGTGAGGATGTTCGCTGGCTCGGAGACGAGGTCGCGTGAGAGGAAGACGCCCTCCACCACGGCCCTCATCGGCACATAGGCGGCCTTCGCGGCGGTGGCATCGCCGGTCACCACAGTGAGCTTCTCGAGCTTCGGCTTGTCCTCGGCCTTCTCCATCGTGCGGTAGCGGTCGAAGCGGTAGTGGCGCAGCGCCGCACCCATGCCGATGCTCGCAGCCTGCGCGGCCGTCATCCCATCCGCCGCGACGGTGACGCTCGCCTCGCCCGAGACGGCGGGAACGAGGCTGCCGCCCAGCTTCTCCACGTCCGCGCCCTCCATACCGCCGAGGCCGAGCACCACCAGCTTGGTGATCCCGCCGGACGGCGCCCAGAGCGTGACGGACTGCCCCTTCTTGCCCGTGAAGGCCGCCGCTTCGAGCGCCCGAGCTAGGCCGCCTTCCATGGCAGCGTCCAGCGTGGCGGCGAGGCCGCTCAGCGCCGCACCTTCCGCAACCGGCAGGACGAGCGCCCCGGATTTGGGCAGGGCGGGCTTGGCAAAGGTGATGTCGAGCATGTCGGTTTCCTGGATTTCATGCTGAGAATAGGGTGTGCGTCGCCTTGCGTCATCCCATGGCCGGGCGATAGACCCGGCCCATGGAAAATCAGGCCCTGTTGGAACTTGCCGCGGGGCTCGCCCGGGACGCCGCCGGCGCGATCGAGGCGGTGCGCCGCGCGGGCTTCGTCATCGAGCGCAAGGGCGATGCCAGCCCCGTCACCGCGGCCGACCGCCTGGCCGAGGGCATCATCACCGAGGGGCTTCGCGCCGCCACTCCCGATTTGCCCGTGGTGGCCGAGGAAGCCTGCGCCGATGGCGACATCCCCGCGCTCAGCGAGAAATTCTGGCTGGTCGATCCACTCGACGGCACGCGCGAATTCGCGGCGGGGCGCGAGGACTACGTGGTCTGCATCGCGCTGATCGAGCAAGGGCGGCCGGTGCTCGGCGTGCTGGCCGCGCCCGCCTCAGGCGATGTGTATGCCGGCATCGTGGGCGAGGGGGCGTGGGTCGAGCGCGGCGGCGTGCGCCAACCCATCACCACGCGTGCAGCGCCCGCCCACGGCCTGCACTTGCTCGACAGCCGCTCCCACCGCGACGCCGAGGCGACGGCCGATTTCTGCCGCGACCTCACGATCACTGAGACCACGCGCATGGGCTCCGCGCTGAAATTCGCATGGATCGCCGAAGGGCGAGCCGACGTGATGCCGCGGCTTTCCACCGGCATCATGGAGTGGGACACGGCGGCCGGGCAGGCGGTGCTGGAAGCGGCGGGCGGTGCCGTAATCGACACGGCTGGCCAGCCGCTGTGCTACGGCAAGCCTGGCTACCGCAACCCCGGCTTCGTCGCGTGGGGACGAGCGCCGTGACGGCGCAGGTGGGCCGCGCGCCATGACGGCCCTGCTGGACGACCCTCTGGACGCGGCGGCGCTGATCCGTGCGGGCGCGCTTGTCGCCTTCGCGACCGAGACGGTCTATGGCCTCGGCGCCGATGCGCGGAACGGGCGTGCGGTGGCCGCCATCTTCGAGGCCAAGGGCCGCCCGCATTTCAATCCGCTGATCTGCCATTTCCCGGACGCCGAAGCCGCCTGGGCCGAGGTGCGCGCAGACGACCGCGCCCGCGCCTTAGCGGAGGCCTTCTGGCCCGGCCCGCTCACCCTCGTCCTGCCGCGCCGCGCCGATTGCCGGATCGACCTCCTGGCCGGCGCGGGGCTGGACACGCTGGCCGTCCGCGTCCCGGCGCATGGCGGTGCGCTGGCCCTGCTGCGCGCGGCGGGGACGCCCATCGCCGCACCCTCGGCCAACCGCTCGGGCCGCGTCAGTCCCACCACCTCGGCGCATGTGATGGAGGAGTTGTCGGGCCGCATCGCCGCGGTGCTGGAGGGCGGCGAGTGCGCGGTGGGCGTCGAATCCACCGTGCTGGATTTGGCGGCCGGGGGCGCTGCGCTGCTGCGGCCGGGGGGCGTGCCGGTGGAGGCGATCGAGGCCGTGATCGGTCGCGTGGGCCGGCCCGTGCCGCTCGGCGCCGGCGCGGCGCCCACGCTCCGCAGCCCCGGAATGATGCTCTCCCACTACGCGCCCAGCCTGCCGCTGCGCCTCGATGCGACCGAAGTGGCGCCCGATGAGGCGCTGCTGGCCTTCGGCCCGCCGCTGCCCGGCGCGGCCGCGGTCTTCCAGCTTTCCGAGGGGCGGGACCTGCGCGAGGCGGCTGCGCGCCTCTTCGCAGGCTTGCGCGCCCTCGACCGGCCGGGGCTGCGCGGCATCGCCGCCATGCCGGTGCCGGGTGAGGGCCTGGGGCCGGCAATCCGTGATCGCCTGGCCCGTGCGGCCGAACCACGCCCCACCAAGTCCCTGTAACGGCGCGAATCATTCATTCCATGATCGTCTGTTGCGCAAGGGAGGATGGAGGTCTGCCCAGGGCCGGCTATAAACCCCCATGCCCGACGACCTGCGCCCCATCCCCGGCCTGATCGAGGCCTTCGGTTCCCTGCTCGGACCGAATGGCGTGCTGACCGATGCCGCCGCCCTTGAGCCGCACCTGGCCGACTGGCGCGGCTTGTATCGCGGCCAGGCCATGGCCGTGCTGCGCCCCTCCACCACCGAGGAAGTCTCGTCCTGCGTGAAGCTCTGCGCGCGGCACGGCATCGCCGTCATTCCGCAGGGCGGCAACACCTCCATGGTCGGCGGCGCGACGCCCGAGGCGCGGGACCGCCAGGTGGTGCTGAGCCTCGCCCGCATGAACCGCGTGCGCGAGATCGACGTGGCCGACATGACCATGACGGTCGAGGCCGGGCTGATCCTCACCCGCGCGCAGCAGGTCGCCGCCGAGCACGGCGTGCTGTTCCCGCTGAGCCTCGGTGCGGAGGGCTCGGCCATGATCGGCGGCGTGCTCTCGACCAATGCCGGCGGCAACACGACGGTGCGCTACGGCAATGCGCGCGAACTCATGCTCGGCCTCGAGGTCGTGCTGCCGGATGGCGGCGTGGTGAACGGCCTACGCCGCCTCCGCAAGGACAACACGGGCTACGCGCTGCGCCACCTGTTCGTGGGCGCCGAGGGCACGCTCGGCATTATCACCGCCGCCGTGCTGCGCCTGTTTCCCGCCGCGCGCGAGACGGCGACGGCGCTTTGCGCGGTGCCGTCCGAGGCGGCGGCGCTCTCCCTGTTCCGCCGCTTCCGCACGGCCGACGAAGGTGCGGTGCGCGCCTTCGAGTACATGTCCGGCGTGGGCATGGGCATGGTGCTCGCCACCATCGAGGGCGCCACGTTGCCCATCGCGCCCGGCGCGGATCATTTCGTGCTGGTAGACCTCTCCGCCTCGCGCGAGGGCGCGGGGCTGCGCGCGCTCATGGAGCAGGTGCTGGAAGCGGCCATGGAAGCGGGCGAGGTCGAGGATGCGGCGCTTGCCGAATCCGAGTCACAACGCCTGTCCATCTGGCGCCTGCGCGAGGAGCACCCCGAGGCGCAGAAGCGCGCCGGCGCTTCCGTGAAGAACGACGTCTCGGTGCCTGTCTCCGCCGTGCCGGAACTGATCCGCCGCGCGTCCGACGCCTGCCGCGCGCTCATCCCCGGCAGCCGCCCGGTGCCCTTCGGCCATATGGGCGACGGCAACATCCACATGAACCTGGCCCAGCCGCCGGAGATGAACGCCGCGGATTTCCTGGCCCGCAGCCACGACATCATGGATTGCGTGAACGACATTGTGCGTGACCTCGGCGGCAGCTTCAGCGCCGAGCACGGCATCGGCCGCCTCAAGACCGACATGATGGAGGCTTGGCGCGGCGGCGCCGAACTCGACGCGATGCGCCGCATCAAGGCCGCGCTCGACCCGCAGGGCATCATGAATCCAGGCAAGGTGCTGCCTGATGCGTGACGCGACATGAAGCGGATCGACCGCTACATCATCGGCCAACTCGCCCTCGGCCTTTTTGCCGTGACGGTGGGGCTGGCGGCATTGGTCTGGCTCACGCAGTCGCTGCGGTTCATCGAACTGGTGCTGGACCGCGGGCTGTCGATCTGGGTGTTTCTCGAACTCACGGGCCTTCTGCTGCCGAGCTTCTTCGGCGTGATCCTCCCCATCACCACCTTCGTCGTCACGCTGTTCACCTACACGCGCCTCGCGTCGGACCGCGAGCTGGTCGTGATGCGCTCGGCCGGGCTGTCGCAATGGCAGCTCTCGCGTCCCGCGATGGTGGTGGCGAGCGGCGCGATGGTGATCTGCTTCGGGCTCAACCTCTTCGTCACGCCCGCCTCGCACGAGGCCTTCCGCGAGTGGCAGTTCGAGATCCGCAATCAGATGGCTGGCCTCCTGCTCCAGGAGGGCGTGTTCAGTGCCGTGGGCGACGATCTCACCGTCTATGCGCGCGACCGCGACAGCGAGGGGACGCTCTACGGCATCCTCGTGCACGACACGCGGGAGCGCGGCGCGCCCGTCACCATCCTGGCCGAGACGGGGCGCATCACCAGTACGCCGCAGGGACCGCGAGTGACGCTCTACAACGGCCAGCGCCAGCAGGTGGAGCGTGTGGTGCTGGCCGATGGCGCCTCGACCCTGCGCCTCTCCGTCCTCTCCTTCCAGGAGAACAGCCTCGACCTCTCGCGCGCCAGCCGGGCAGAGGGTATTCGGTTCCGCAACGCGCAGGAACGCACCCTGGAGGAGTTGTTCAATCCCGAGGAAGGCGTCTCCGTCCGCGACCGCGGGCGCTTCCTGGCGGAGGCGCATCAGCGACTGAGCAGCCCGATCACGGCGATCAGCTTCTCGCTCCTGGCGCTCGCGGTGGCGCTGAGCGGCCAGTTCCGGCGCTTCGGCGGGGGCGTCAGCCTGTTCATCGGCTGCGTGCTGATGGTGGGGCTGCTGGCGGTGGGCCTGGGCATCGGCAACACGGCGGCCCGCCAGGGCGCGCTGCTGCCGCTGATCTGGGTGCACGCACTGCTCCCTGGGATCGTCTCGGCCTGGGTGATCTCGGGCATGCCGGGCCTGCCCGATCACATGCGGAGCTATGCGCGATGATCCTGGCCCCCACGCTCACGCTCTATGTCGGCAAGCGGTTCCTGACGGCGACGGGGGTGATGCTGCTGGCACTGACGTTGCTGGTCTCGATGTTCGACTTCATTGAATTGCTGCGCCGCGCCGCCACGCGGCCGGATGCGAATTTCGGCCTGGTCGCCTCCATCGCCGGGCTGCGCATGCCCTTCGTGGGGATGCAGATCCTGCCCTTCGCCATCCTGCTGGGCGGCATCCTGGCCTTCTGGCGCCTGACGCGCTCCTCCGAACTCATCGTCGCGCGGGCCGCGGGAATTTCGGCCTGGGGGTTCCTGTTCGGTCCGGTGCTGGTGGCGCTGCTGTTCGGCGCCATCGCCATCACCGCTGTCTCGCCCATTTCTTCGGCGATGCTGGCGCGGGCGGAGCGGCTCGATGCCTCCTTCCTGCGGGCGGGTGGCGGCGTCACGGCGCTCGCCGGCGGGCGGCTCTGGCTGCGCCAGGCTGATCGCGGGCTGGAGGCGAACGGCGTCGCCATCCTTTCCGGCCGCCCGGCGCGGCTGCTCGGCACCGACCGCACGGCCGAGTTCACCCTGACCGAGGTGACCATCTGGCGGCTCTCCGCGGGCGACCGCGCGCTTGGCCGGATCGAGGCGCCGCGCGCGCGCCTCATGCCCGGCCGCTGGATGCTGGAGGAGGCGGTGGTCTTCGGCGCCGATCGGCTGGCGCGTCCCGTCGGCAACTTCGAACTGCCGACCGATCTCACGCCCGATCGCATCGAGAACAGCTTCGCCTCGCCGGACACGCTCTCCTTCTGGGCGCTTCCGGGCTTCATCGCGGTCCTGGAGGATGCCGGCTTCTCGGCGCTGCGGCACCGGCTGCAGTTCCAGTCCATGTTGACCACGCCGGCGCTGGCCATGACCATGGCGCTGCTGGCTGCGGGATTCTCGATGCGGAACTCCCGGCGCGGCGGTGTCGCACAGACCATTGCAGCGGGCGTCGCCGCGGGGTTCGGCTTATTCGTGCTGGACCGCATCACGGGTGAGTTCGGCGAGAGCGGCGCGCTGCCCGTCTGGCTCGCCGCCTGGGTTCCAACGGTCACGGGCATGCTCCTTGCTTTGGCCTTGTTGCTTCATCTGGAGGATGGCTAGCGCATGCAGCGATCGCTTTCCGCTCATTCCCGCTTCTCTGGCCCGGCTTCCTCGCGAGGAGCCCGGCGGCGTCTGCGGCGAAAGCTGGCCGAGGCCCACGGCCAGCGCCTCACGCCCCCGTTCTGGCGCGAGGCGGGGCTGATGGCGGCGCTGGCCATCGCCATGCCGCTCGGCGCACAGGCGCAGCAGAACGTCGCCCCCACCGATGCGCAGATGTCGGGCACGCTGCCGGGGCTGCTTGCCACGCCACGCCCCACGCAGCCGCTGCTGCCCGGCCAGATCTCGGCCGAGCCAGCCCCGGCGGCCCCGGTGGGGGGCAGCACTGACGGCCCGGTGACCTTCACTGCCGACGAGGTCGAATACGACCGCGAGCGTGAGCGCGTGGTGGCCCGCGGCCGCGTCGAGGCCTGGCAGGGCGGCCGCTTCCTGCGCGCCGACAGCTTCATCTACGACCGCGAGACGCGGATCGCCGTGGTGCGCGGCAACGTGCAGATCATCGAGGCGGACGGCCAGGTGCTCTATGCCGAGGAGGCCGAGCTCGGCGAAGGCTTCCGCGACGGTGTGCTGACCGAGGTGCGCGCCCGCCT
>Ga0105047_10004715_pt1 | contig 23657 bp, 19 predicted proteins | sample MAT04_FD_78384 | JGI IMG/M metagenome (GOLD analysis project Ga0105047, IMG submission 78384) | Freshwater microbial communities from Lake Fryxell liftoff mats and glacier meltwater in Antarctica - MAT-04 (megahit assembly) | ecosystem: Environmental > Aquatic > Freshwater > Ice > Liftoff... | reverse complement strand
CGCGGCGACGGACGGCGAGAGGTTCGTGTCGAGGACCAGTCTCACGCCGGGCGTGCGACTTCGATCTCGCGCCCGGTGACGCGAGCTGCACCGAACTCGAGCGCAGCTGTGATGTCCTCAGCCTCGAGGTGGGGAAAGCCCGCCAGAATCTGCTCCCGAGTCGCGAACCGGAACGATGTCCCTGCGAAATCAGACCTCACCACCCGGAACGATGTCCTGTCAGTCACAGCGGAACGATCTCCCTGCGGCCCTCAACTACCCTCTCGCGAGCACCATGGAGCCCACCGCCGACCGACCGTCGCCCCAGCGAGCGTCGAACCCCGACCGAGCATCCGCCGACCGACCGTTCCCCGATCGAGCGTTCCCGTCCGTCGATCGACCTTCGGGGGACGTCACCGTGCTCGACGTCACGGTGCCCGTGTACAACGAGGCCCATGTGCTCGAGGCGAGCATCGCCACCCTGCACGCTTATCTGGCGGAACACTTCCCGTTCACGTGGCGGATCACGATCGTCGACAACGCCAGCACCGACAACACCCTCGAGGTGGCGAACCGGTGCGTCGATCGCTGGCCGCGGGTGGCGGTGCTGCACCTCGACCGCAAGGGCCGTGGTCTCGCGCTCCGTGAGGCCTGGAGCCGCAGCGACGCCCAGGTGTGCGCCTACATGGACGTCGATCTGTCGACCGGACTCGATGCGCTGCTGCCCCTCGTCGCACCTCTCGTCACGGGGCACAGCGACCTCGCCATCGGCTCACGGCTCGCCCCGGGTGCATCGGTGGCGCGAGGGCCGAGGCGCGAGATCATCTCGCGTACCTACAACATGCTGCTGAAGACCGTGTTCGCCGTGCGGTTCCGCGACGCCCAGTGCGGCTTCAAGGCGATCCGTACCGACATCGCCCGTCACCTGCTACCAGCGGTGCAGGACGACAGCTGGTTCTTCGACACCGAGCTGCTCCTGCTCGCCGAACACAACGGTCTGCGTGTGCACGAGGTGCCGGTCGACTGGGTGGACGACCCCGACAGCCGCGTGAACGTTCGCCGCACCGCCACCGACGACCTGAAGGGCGTGTGGAGAATGGCGAAGAGCTTCGTCCGTGGGGGCGGACGGCTCGACCTCGGGCCGCTCCGGCGGGCGCCGCTCGCCGAGGACTTCGGTCGGCAACTGGTCGGCTTCGGCGCCGTCGGGCTGATCAGCACCGGCGTGTCGCTCCTGCTGTTCCTGTTCCTGCACCAGCACGTGCACCCCGTCTGGGCGAACATCGTGGCGATCGCAGCCACCTCGGTCGCAAACGCGTGGGCCAACAGACGCTTCACCTTCGGACACCGCAGCCGGGTCGACCGCGGTCGTGACTACGCGGCTGCAGCGGCGATGCTGCTCACCTCGGTGGCGGTGTCGAGCGGTCTGCTGGCGATCACGCTGTGGGCAGGCGGCGGCCTGCTCGCCCAGTCGTTCACCGTCGTCGGCGCCTGGGCGCTGGTGGCCGTCGGGCGCTTCGCCCTCCTGCGCGCCTGGGTGTTCGCTGCCCCACCCGCCGAGGAGACCGGCCGCAGCGTCGTCACCCGCACCTGATCAGGTGGGCCGGATCAGCACGGCGACGGTGGTGGTACCCACCTGCCGGCGCAGGGCACTGGTGCGTTCGAACACCTCGGCCACCGAGGGGTCGAGTTGAAGGGCCCCGGCGGCGACCAGCTCGGCCGCCAGGCCGTTGCCCACGAAGGCGGGCGGGTCGAAGCTCGCATCCACGATCTGGTCGAGCGTCAGTCCGAACGCGCCGTCGGCCACCAGCCGCTCGCCCTCGGGAGCCAGCACGATCCCGAACGCAGCGATCTCGTCGATCATCGCCTGCTCCCCCGCCAGCAGCTCGTCGATCGACGCGTCGTCGAGGGGCGAGGTGAATGCGATCCGGTCGCTGCCGGTCGGCACCTCGATCGCAGCCCGGCCCTCCAACAGGTACACCGTCAGCGGTTCGTCTCCCTCGGCCCGGCGATCGTCGCCGAGCTGGCGGACCAGCCCGGGGTCGTCCACGCGCAGGTCGACATCGGCCTGCTGCATCGCCGACATCACCACTGCCGAGTACGGCTCGAGGTACCGCAGGGTGCTGGCATCCAGCACGACGGCGTCATCGGTACGGTATGCACGAACCTGGCCGGACAGCTCACGTGCCACCGGGATCGACTCCTGGAAGGTGTCGGGACCGGCGAGCTGCACGAAGGCAGGCAGGTTCGCAATGGCGATGCCGACTGCGACGGCGGCAAGGCCGGCCTCGACGAAGCGCTCGTGTCCGATCGTGTGCTTGGCGACATCGACGGCCACCAGTGCGAGCGCGAGCAGGGCGAACGCCCCGATCGACCACAACCATCGCATCTGGTGAGGGGTGAGCCCGAGCGGGCCGATCGGCATGATCGTGATCGACGCGATGGCGAGCGCGATGGCCGTTGCGGCAAGGCACACGATCGCCATCGCCGGACGGTCACGGTGCCGCCACGACCACCAGGCGCCGAATGCCAGCAGCACCGCCAACATGGCCAGTCCGGCGAGTGCAGCCCCCAGGCTCGACAGCCCGAGCGGGGTGATCGTCACCCCGTCGGCGTCGTACGGGGTGAACGGCACCGCCTCGACGAACGAGTCGCGGCTCCACCACGGCGGCAGCGAGAGCAACCCGCCGGCGATCCGCAGTGCGGTGCGCGCCCCGATCGTCGGCTCGTCGCCGCCCGTGCTCGTCGCGATCCGGGCCAGGTTCCCCTGCCCCTCGCCGGCCAGTTGCTCGACGAACGGTTGCATCCACAGCACCAGCACTGTGCCGAGCGACCACGATGCCGTGCGACCGATCATCCGCCGGTCGAGGCGCCGGGCGACCGGATCGAGTCGCCATCGGCGCCCATACACGATCGCTGCACCGACCAGCGCGGCGATCACAATGGCCGGGACGAGGTACGCATAGCCGAGGTGGGTCTGCAGACAGAGGCTGCCGGCGGCGAGCAGGAGCGGCAGGACGGCGATGTCGCCCGCCGCCACCGCCCAGGCGCACACGAGCATGAACAGCGCGGGGAGCACCAGCACATGGGGGTTCCAGGGATCGGTGAGCATCGCGCTACCGAGCGTGTAGGCGAGCAGACCTGCCACCGCTGCCCCGGCAAGACATCCAGCGCGGCCACGCACGCGCCGGGCCACCAGGGCAGTACCGAGGATGGCCGCAACGTTGATCAGGCCGACACCGAGGGCCACACCGGTCGCGCCGCCGAACACCCGCACCGGGATCGCCAGCAGATCGAACAGCAGCGGGCCCGGGTGATTGAGGTCCTTACCGGCGCTCAACGATGCCGACGACCACGTGCCCAGCAACGGGAAGTGCCGAGCGCTGAACACGTCTCGGGCGCGCAGTTCGATCAGTGCATTGTCACCGATGGGAATCCAACGGTCACCGGTGCGTCGGGCGATCGCCGCGAGCACCGGCATCACAGCGATCGCCAGCACCGCGAGCTCGAGCTTCGAGAACCGCTCACGCCGCCCGGCAGCCGACGATGACCCCGTGTCGGCGTGGACGTGGTCCTCGTCTGCGATGTTCACCCGACTGCTCCCGGCGGGAGGACGAACACAGCGGTGAGGGTGCCGAGTTCGAGCATCCGGTCGACCTTGCGCTGCAGCGCCGGCGACACCGCCGGATCGATCTGCAGCCCGAACAGGTTCGTCTGCAGCAGTGGCACCAGGTCGTCGAGGCCGTCGATCATCAGGCCCTCGACCACTTCGCGTTCGAGCCGCAGGTACTCGGCCAGTTCGCCCGCGTCGCGCGGGTCGTACACCAACACTTCCTCGGCACCAGCGATCGCCCGCACCTGGTCGACGTACACGCCGGTGGCGAGGCGTACCTCGGCGGTCGCCTCCGCGGGGTCGACGATGCGCGTCGGGGTGGCGGGCACGCGCCACGTGGGCAGGGCGCCGACGTCGAATCCTGCGCGGTCGAGTTCGTTCACCAAGCCGAAGCCCTGCGAACCGAAGTAGATCGCGTCGTTCCAGGTGACGAGATAGGTGCCGTCGATCCCGGCGGCCGCGCCGAGTCCGTCGCGGAGCGCGTCGGCAGTGGGGCCGGTGATCTCGCGCAGGGTGTCGCTCAGGTGCTGTTCGGGGGCACGCGCGCCGAAGGCCTCCGCCGTGAGGGCCATGTACGAACCAACCGCGACGAGAGCGGCCACACCCGCCATCGCGAGCCGAGGGGTCCGGGCTCGCTCGTCACCGAGGCGCGAGCGCACGTATGCGGCTGCGGTCCACACGACCGCGACGACGATCAGGGTCGTCGAGGTCCACGCCCAGAGCGTGAGGTAGTACCAGATCTTGCCGAAGATGCGGCTCATCGCGATCACCGCCAGCACCAGCGACCAGCCGATCACCACGTCGAGGGTGATCAGGAGACGGTGCCGGAGGCGCACGGCGAGCCACACCGACACCCCCCAGACCACCAGCACGATCAGACCCGGCACGACACTGCCCTGGAGGTCGAAGCCGGCCCGGGTGACGTAGCCGTCCGCGCCGAATGCGTCACCGATCAGCCGGAACACGTCGAGGTGGCGCAGCACCAGACGCACACCTTCGCCGGCACCGATGGGGTCCTCCGGCGAGTTCCCGAAGTAGTCGGCGATCAACCGCAGGTTGCCCGGCTCGTTCGTCAGTTGATCCCACACCGGCGGCAGCCAGAGCACCGCGCCCACGAGCCCAGCCGTGCCTGCGGCACCGATCACGTCATTGCGATCGACCGGATGCCGGTACCAGTGCCAGCCCAGCGCGGCCACGCACAATGCACCCATACCGAGCGACAGACCCACGTAGGGCATGTGGGTCTGCGCGCAGAGGCTGCCAGCAGCAGCGACGACCACGATCATCCGCTGGTCGCCGGCCAGCACGCTCCACGTGCCCAGCAGCACGACGAGCCAGAACAGCAACGGCAGATACGGGTTCCACGGCTGTGTGACGACATCGAAGCCGTACCCGCGCACCAGCACGACCACCACGCCTGCGACCACCAACATGAGCGGCGTGCCACCACGCCGATCGGCCAGCCACAGTGCCACCGCGATGGCCACCAGGTTGAGCACGATCATGCCTGCCAGCAGCCCCCACGCCGACGACCCGACGAGCCGGTACGTGGGGGCGAGGAGATAGAAGCTCAGCGGTCCGGGGTGACTGCCCTGCACCGTGTAGTCGCCCACTCGCCCCGAAGGAAAGATGCGGCCCGGTAGTCCGACGAGCGGCGTGTCGCCGGTACCGACGTCGCGTACCCGGAACTCAGCCATGGCCTGGTCGAGTACGGGATGGTACTGACGGCCCAGCAGGCGGATCGCGGCGATGACGAACGGGACGGCCAGCACCAGCCACAGCGTCAGCCGAAGCCGGCCGGGCGGGATCGCGAGCACGCGTGGCCACCAGCCGGCGACCCCGCCTGTGGGGTGGGTCATCTCGTCTGCGCTGGGCGGCGACGGTGCAGGAGGTCGCCGATCCCCCACCGCGTGACGAGCAGCATCGACTCGACGATGATCCGCGACGACATCTTCGACGTACCGAACTCGCGGTCACGGAACTCGATCGGCACCTCTCGCACCGGATGGCCCTTCACCACGAGCCGGCGCACGAGTTCGGTGAGGAAGGCGTACCCCTCGGCCGTCGTCGTCGCCGGATCGATGTCGCGCATCGCCGTCGCGCGATAGGCCCGGAAACCCGAGGTGGCGTCGCGCACACCGAGGCCCAGCACCACGCCCGTGTAGCGGTTACCCCACCGCGAGAGCAGACGACGGTGGACCGGCCAGTCGGCCGTGGCCCCGCCCGCCACGTAGCGTGAGCCGATGACGGCATCGGCGCCCGCGTCGATCGCGGCAAGCAGATCGGGAATGACCGCAGGGTCGTGGGAGAAGTCGACGTCCATCGACACGATCACGTCGTAGCCCTCGTCGAGGGCCACGGTGAAGCCGTTGCGGTAGGCGCTGCCGAGACCCTGCTTGCCAGGGCGGTGGAGCACCTTCACCTGCCCCAACTCGGCCGCCGTCTGCTCGGCGAGCGCCCCGGTCCCGTCGGGGCTGTTGTCGTCGACGACCAGCACGTCGGCAGCAGGCACCGCAGCCCGCACCGCGGCCAAGAAGGCCTGGATGTTCTCCATCTCGTTGTAGGTGGGGACCACCACGACGCAACGCACGGTGCGCCATCGTAGCGACACGCGCACGTGGGAGCCGGTGACGGCGACGCTGCGACGGCTACGATGCCCACTGGTCATGCGATCGGTCCCGTCTGCTCCCCTCGTCGGCCCCTTCGCCGATCGCCTCCTCGCGCACGACTTCCCGGCGCTCGCACCAGCGCGCCGCCAGCAGGCCGTGGCGTTCACGATCCGGCGGGTCGACGCGCTCCCGAGCGTGATGCGCTTCGGCGTCACCGTCATCGCCGCCGTCGTGCGCGGCGCCCTGGCACTCCCGATCCGCACCGCCGTCGTCGGCTTCCTCTCGCGCACAGCGCTGCCGGTGATCGGCGAGTACGTCCGGCTCGTGCGCTCGCTCGGCTACGCATACGTGTTCGAGACATGGCCCGACACCCGCCCCGACGGCTCCTCACCGGAGTCATCAGGCCCCGAATCTTCAGGCCCCGAATCATCAGGCCCCGAATCATCAGGCCCCGAATCATCAGGCCCGGGCGCAACGGCGATCATGGCATGAGCAGTCCGACGGACAGCGGTGTCGTGGCCCACGAAGCGCACCTGCGCGCCGACGTGGTCGTGGTCGGTTCCGGTGCAGGCGGTGCCACCACCGCGGCGATCCTGGCCGAGGCCGGCTTCGACGTGGTGATCGTCGAGGAGGGCCCATGGGTCGATCAGGACGAGGTCACACCGTTCTCGCTCGACCAGATGGACCGTCAGTACCGCTCGGGTGGTGTCACGGTGGCCCTCGGGCTTCCCTCGATCGCCTACACCGAGGGTCGGTGCGCGGGCGGTGGTACCGAGGTGAACAGCGGCCTCTACTTCCGGCCGCCGCTCGACGTGGTCGAACAGTGGTGCCGCCAGTTCCACATCGACGGTCTCGACATCGACGAGCTCGACTCGATCGCCGACGAGGTCGAAGCGGCGATCAACGTCACCCTGGTGCCGGGCAAGGCCACACCTGCGAGCGAGATCCTGCGCCGGGGCGCCGCTGCGCTGAACTGGCGTCACAGCGAGATCCCGCGGTGGATGCGCTATCCAGCGGGCGGCGACGCCGTCACCGGCAAGCGACAGAGCATGACCCGCACCTACCTGCCCCGGGCGTTCGCCGCCGGGGCGCGGATGGTGGTCGACGCCCGGGTCGACAAGCTCGTCACGCTGGGCTCGGCGATGTCGGTCGAGCTCACCTACGGCAACGGCACCGACCGTGTGCCCGGTGGCGCGATCCATTGTCGGTACGTGTTCGTGTGCGGTGGAGCGATCCAGACGCCCGCGCTCTTGCAGCGGTCCGGCTTCCGCCACAACGTCGGCCGCTCGCTCGCCGTGCACCCGACGGTGAAGCTGACCGCGCGCTTCGCCGACGAGGTGAACGTGCCCGACGACGTGCCGGTGCACCAGGTGAAGGAGTTCGCTCCCGATCTCAGCTTCGGCGGATCGGCCAGCCACAGCGGTCTGGTAGCACTCGCGCTCAGTGATGAGTGGCGCACCTACTCGCACGCGATCGAGTCGTGGCGGAGAATGAGCATCTACTACGCCGCGATCACCAGCCAGGGTCGCGGGTGGGTGCAGGCGATCCCCGGTGTGCGCGACCCGCTCGTCACCTACCGCCTCACCCGACGCGATCGAGAGCTGCTGCGCAGCGGGCTCGGCCGCCTCGCACTGCTGATGCTCGAAGCGGGGGCGACCGAGGTGTACCCGGCGTTCCGCGGGGCGCCCATCGTGCGCAACCGCAGCGACCTTGCCACCATGCAGGCTCGTTTCGCAGCCACGAAGGCCAGCGTGATGACCGTGCACCTGTGTTCGACCGTGCCCCTCGGCGACAACGCGTCGCGCTGCGGCGCCGACTCCTTCGGCCAGGTCTACGGCACTGATCGTGTGTGGGTGAACGACGCCTCACTGCTGCCCACCGCCCCGGGGGTGAACCCACAGGCGACCGTGATGGCATTCGCGATCCGCAACGCCCGCCATTTCGTCGCGACCCACGAGCGGGCCTCGGCCCGCCCCTCGGTCGCGACGGCCCCGACCACAGGGGCGACCCCAACCACCCCGACCACCCCGACCACCCCGATCGTTCCGATGACTGGGGCGACAGGGGCGGCAACATCGACAGCACTGGAGGGCCCCTCGTGATCGATCGCCGTGAAGCACCGGTCGCCACCGTGGTCACCGGTGCCGCCGGCTGGCTGGGCAGGGCACTCGTGCACCGTCTGCTGGCCGACGGCCGTACCCGTCTGCGCGTGCTCGTGCACACCGATGACGAGCGCTCGCTCGTGCCGCAGGGCGACGACATCTCGGTCGAGGTCGGCGATGTCGGCGACCGCCGCGTGGTCGATCGGCTGTTTGCCGGCGCCGGCGCCGGCACCGACGTGATCCACACGGCAGGCGTGATCCACCCCAAGCGGGTGAGCGACTTCTTCCACACCAACACCGGGGGCACCCGCCACGTGACGGCGGCAGCCACCGCTGCCGGCGTGCGGCGTTTGGTGCACGTGTCGTCGAACAGCCCGTTCGGGACGAATCCGCAGCCCACCGACCTGTTCCGCCAGGACGAGCCGTACCACCCGTACTACGGGTATGGCCGATCGAAGATGGAGGCCGAGCAGGTGGTGTTCGCCGCGGTCGAACGCGACGGCCTCGACGCCGCAGTGGTGCGCCCGCCGTGGTTCTACGGCCCGTTCCAACCGCCCCGGCAGACGACGTTCTTCCGCATGGTGCGCGCCGGCAGGTTCCCGGTGATCGCGGGCGGCACCCAACGTCGGTCGATGGTCTACGTCGGCAACCTGGTCGACGGCATCCTCGCCGCCGAACTCGTGCCGGCGGCCGGCGGCAAGGGGTGGTGGGTCGCCGACGAACGGCCCTACGAGGTCAACGAGATCGTCGAGACCGTCGGCCGCGCCCTGCGCGACGAAGGATTCTCCGTGAAGGAGGGTGCCCTGAGACTGCCGGGCATCGCCAGCCGTGTGGCCGAACTCGGCGACCGCGTGATCCAGCGAGCCGGCCTCTACCAGCAGCAGCTGCACGTGCTCGGCGAGATGGACAAGACCATCGCGTGCGACATCAGCGCCTCTCGTGACGTGCTCGGCTATGAACCTGCGATCGCCCTGTACGAAGGCATGCGGCTCAGCATCCGGTGGTGCAAGGAACAGGGGCTCGAACTGTGACCAGGTCACTGGTCACCGGCGGGTCCGGCTACTTCGGCTCGTTGCTCGTCCAGCGACTGAGCGCCGCCGGCCACGACGTCAGGATCCTCGACCTCGACGATGCCGACGACCGATCGGGTGACGTCGAGTTCGTCCGCGGCGACATCCGTGACGCCGCCACCGTCGCCGCAGCCGTCGAGGGCATCGACGTCGTGTTCAACAACGTCGCCCAGGTGCCGCTCGCCATGGACCTTCAGCTCCTGCGCACGGTGAACGTCGACGGCACCCGGCTGTTGCTCGACGCAGCGGCCCGTGCCGGTGTGGCGAAGGTGGTCCACACCTCCTCCAGCGCCGTGTTCGGCATCCCGGCCAGCAACCCGGTGCTGCCCACCACCGTGCCGTCGCCCGTCGAGGCGTACGGCCACGCCAAGCTCGCCGCCGAGTGGGCCTGCCTCGACGCCGCGACCAAGGGCCTCGACGTCAGGATCGTGCGGCCGCGCACCATCCTCGGGCACGGTCGGCTCGGCATCTTCGGCATCCTGTTCGACTGGATCGCCGACGGCGCCGACGTGGTGGTGCTCGGCGACGGTTCGAATCGCTACCAGTTCGTCCATGCCGACGACCTGGCCGAGCTGTGCCTGCTCGCCTCCGAGCGCACCGGACCGATGATCGTGAACGCCGGCACCGACCGTTTCGGCACGATGCGCGAGTCGCTCGAGTCGTTGTGCCGTCACGCCGGCACGGGGTCGAAGGTGCGCTCGCTGCCGGCGAGGGCGACGTCGTTGGCGATGCAGGCGGCCGCAGGGCTGCATCTCGCTCCGTTCGCGCCGTACCACTGGATCATGTACTCGAAGTCGCTGTGGTTCGACATCGACCACGCCCGTGAGGGCCTCGGGTGGCAGCCGAAGTTCTCGAACGAGGAGATGTTCGCAGCCAGCTACGACTGGTTCGTCGAGCACCGGGCGATCACCGAACAGGCGGGCGCCTCACACCACCGGACCACCGCCAAGCAGGGCGCGCTGAAGCTCGTCAAGTGGGGCATGCAGCACCTGCCCGGCTGACGTCTGGCCGGCTGACGTCTGGCCGGCCTCTGGCTGATCCCCGACTGATCCGGCGATGCCTGTCAGCGTTGCGGCACCTGTGCGTGCAGTGCGCGCAGGATGGCGAGTGCGGCTGCGTCCCAGGTGAGCGTCTGGGCCCGGGCGAGCGCAGCATCGGCCAACCGCTGTCGGAGGGGGTGATCGAGCAGCACCGTCGCGAGCGTGTCGCCCAACTCCTCGACCGGAGCGAGCACCCCTGTCACGCCGGCCACCACGCTGCTGCGATGACCGCGGATGTCGGTCGCCACAGCAGGCGTGCCGCAGGCTGCCGCCTCGGTGAGCGTGAGCCCCCAGCCCTCGGCCAGCGAGGCGCTCGCCACCAACCAGGCGCGCTGATAGCGGTCGACCAGGTCGTCGTGGGGCAGTTGGCCCACGAACGTGATCCACCCCCCCGCACCCTCGGCCGCGACGAGCGCATCGAGCTCGTCGCGCATCGGGCCGCTGCCCACGATCTCCAGCCGCAGTCCCGGCACCTGGCACTTGGCCACCACGGCGGCGCGGACGAGCTCGTCGAACCGCTTCACAGGTGCGAGACGCCCGACGGCCACCACGAGCGGTTCCGGCGATCGGGCACCAGCCGGGTCGGGCGCAGGCCGGAACTGGTCGCTCACCCCATTGTTCACGGCCAGCACGCGCTCTGGGTGGAACCCGAGCTCGAGCAGCTCGTCGCGGGTGGCGTCAGACGGAGTGACCATCTGGGTGCGCCGGTAGAACGGCGGAGCGATGCGCGCCTCGAGGGCCCGACCGAAGCCAGCCAGGGGGCCCGGCAGGATCTGGCCCCACATCGGACCGTGCACGTGGTGCAGGAACGTGATCCGCGGCGCACGGCACCACACCGGTGAGAACCACGGCACGCCGTTCCAGATCTCGACGAGCGCGTCGTACGGTCCCATCCGGCGGGTGATCTCGCTCACGATCGTGCGAGGAAAGACGCTGTAACGGCTTCCCCGCCGGATCACCCGGTAGCCGTTGCGCATCGACACGGCCGGTTGCCCCACCGCGTCCGACGTGCGATGAGTGACCTCGAGTCCCGCCGCGGCCCAGCGGCGCATGAACTCGTCGGCGTGCACCTCGCTGCCCCCGGCATCAGGGTCGTCGAGGTCGCGCCAGGCCATCGTGTGCACCCGGCGCACGCCACGCCCGATCATGTCGGTCGCGAGCCGCTCGATCTCGTGAACCTCTTCCGCCGACATGCGGGGTGGAGGCTAGCCCTGCTCACTACAGTCGCAGCGTGCGCGACCCGGACAGCCAGCCCATCGACGACACGCGCCCCGACGACGCACCGTTCTCCACCGAACCGCCCACAGAACCGCCCACAGAATCGCCGCTTGGGCCGAACACCGAACCGGCAACTGGGCCGGCGACAGCGCCGCCGTCGGAGCGGGTGCCGTACGTCCTCGGCGGTTCTCTCCGTCGGCGGCCGAGTCGGGCAGCGTGGCTGAGCGTCGCCGCGATCATGGTGGTCGTCATGATCCCGCTGCGGGGCCTCTACCGGGGCACGGGCAGTTCGATGGAAGAGGGCTTCATGCTCGTCTTCCCGAAGCGGATGCTTGCCGGCGACGTGCCGAACGTCGACTTCCTCCATCTCTACGGGCCCGGCGCCCTGCACGCGCTGATGGGGTGGTACCAGGTGTTCGGCTACACCCTCGAGGCACAGCGCGGGTTCGGCCTCCTGCAGCACCTCGGGGTGATCTTCGGCGTCTATGCCATCGCCCGCGTCTGGGGTCACCGTGCGGCGGTCACGTCCGCTGTCGCCGTCACGCTGCTGGTACTCACGCCGATCGGCCTCTCCGCGTTGGCGTGGGAGGGAGCGGTGGCCCTCGCCATCTGGAGCGTCGTGTTCGGCGTGCGCGCGCTGCACGTCGACGGGCGCGAACGCACACTCGCCCTGCTCGCGTCGGGAGCGCTTGCCGGATTCGCACTCAGCTTCCGGCCCGACCTCGTGATCGCCCTCGGCCTCGCCCACTGCTTCATGTGGTGGCGGGCGCGTGCGTGGCGATCTGCCGGTCTGGGTATCGGTGGGGCGGTCGTCGGCCTGATCCCGATGTGGCTCCACCTCGCTGTGGCCGGGTTCCCGAATGCATGGCGAGGCATGGTCACAGAGCCGGTGAAGGAGCTGCGACCCGGCCGCGAGCTGCCCCAGCCGCCCAGCTTCTCGAAGGTCGATGGCGCGCTGCAGGCCGTGGTGGAGGGGCCCGCCGACGCCCCCTGGTGGAAGGTGCCGCACCTGGCTGCGAATCACCAGTTGTGGCTGTGGTTCTGGGTCGTGATCGCCACCGCTGTCGGAGTGGTCGGTACAGCGGTGTGGTTGCGGCGTCGGCACGGTGACACGCCCGCTCGGCTCACGCTGCTGTGCGCCGGCCTGCTGGGGCTGGGTCTGCTCCCACAGGCGTTCCAGCGCCCCGACAGCACCCATCTCGCGTGGGGCTCGTGCGTGTCGTTCGCCCTGCTGCCCGGCGTGCTCGTCGAAGTCGCCGGTGTGGTGCGCCCCCGACTCGCCGGGTTCCGCCGTGACGTGCTCGTGGCAGCGGTGATGGCCGTGGCGATGCTCGTGGTGATGCCGTTCTACACCTACCGCTCGTACCTGCTGTACACGCGCATCGCCGTCGGCGACAAGGTCGGCGGCTACGAGGTCAGCCGGGGCGACCGCAACTTCTGGTTCGGCAACGTGCCCCTGCAGGTGGCCAGCCAGGCGGCGATCGACGAACTCGACCGGCGCGGCAGCCCGGGCGAACGGCTGCTCGTCGGCCCTGCCGATCTCAGCCGCACCATCTACAGCGATGTGGTCTTCTACTTCATGTTCCCCGAGCTCGAACCGGCTACCTACTTCATCGAGATGGACCCGGGCCTCGCCGACGACGAGGGGTCGAGCCTCGCCGCCGATGTCGCGTCTGCCGACTGGCTGATCCTCACGAACTTCTGGACCGGTTGGTTCGAGCCGAACGCGAGCAGCAACTTCGGCAGCGACGCCCCGAACCAGGTGGTGGCCGATCAGTTCTGTCTCATCGGCAACTACGAGAACGCACTCGTGCTGCTCTACGAGCGGTGCGAGCGGGGCGACGGCATCAGCCCCGCCGGCATCGGCATCGGCGCCGACCGCCGAGCGAGCCTCGACCGCGAACTGGCCAAGCACCCCTGACCCACACCCGAGTGCCACCTGCCTGCCCAGGTGGGCGATGAGAGATGAGCGCGCCACAGGCCCTCATCTCTCATCGCGAGGCACTGGGGTCGGACTCGGTCGGGTCTCCAGCGATTGGATACCGTCGAAGCACGATGTCGGTCAAGTCGGTGAAGTTGGTGCGCCCGCCCAAGGAGCACGTATCCGATCAGGCGTGGTGGGGCCTGGTGCTCGCCTCGGCGACATCGATGGTGGTGGGCATCGCCGTCACCGCGGTGAACGTGGTGTTCCCCGCGATCGAGGCCGACTTCGAAGGGGCCAGCCGCACCAGCCTGTCGTGGGGCATCACGGGGTACAGCATCGCCCTTGCGTCGCTGATGCTGGTCGGCGGCCGGCTGGCAGACCGGATGGGCCGGCGACGGATCTTCGTGATCGGCGTGTCGGTCTTCTGCCTCGCCTCGGTAGCGCTCGCGCTCGCACCTGCGGCGTGGGTGTTCGTTGCCGCACGGTTGGGTCAGGCGGTCGGCGCTGCGCTCGCCAGCCCGTCGTCGCTCAGCCTCGTGCTCGAACAGTTCCCGGCATCACGTCGGCCGAGCGCGATCGCAACGTGGACCGGGCTCGGCACCATGGGCGCCGCGATCGGTCCGTCGTTCTCGGCGGTGGTGTCCGAGCAGTTCGGCTGGCGATGGGTGTTCGTCGTGCCGCTGTTCGCCACCGTCGCATCGCTCGCGCTGGCCACCCGGGTGCTGCCCGAGGGCCGGCCCACCGGGGTCGCCCTCGGCCGCCTCGACGTGCTCGGCACCGTGCTCGGCACGCTCGGGGTGGGAATGGTCGCCGCGGTGATCACCGAGGGACCTCACCTCGGTCTCACCTCACCGTTCGTCGTGATCTGTAGCGCAGGCGCTGCGCTGCTGCTCCCCTGGTTCGTGCGGCGCTCGCTCACCCACGCCGAACCGCTCCTCGATCTGCGTCTGCTCCGTGAGCCGAACATCACCGCAGTGAACCTCGTGAACGTCGGCTTCACCGGTGCAGGCACGGCGAGCTGGCTGATCTATCCGCTGTTCATGGTGCAGCACTGGGACTACTCGGTGATGCGCGCCGGCCTGGCGCTCACCCCGTTCCCCATCGTTGCCTCGGTCACCGGGATCGTCGCCGGACGGGTGTCGGAGCGGATCGGCATCAGGCGCGTCATCGCCTGGGGCGCCCTCCTGCCCGCCGCCGGCTTGCTGTGGCAATCGTTCCGACTGGTCGACTCGCCCAACTACCTCACCGGCATCCTGCCGGGCGCGGTGCTGTTCAACCTCGGCTTCGGCATCGTCTACGCCCCCACCACAGCCCTCGCGTTGCGCAGTGTGGCCGAGCACCAGATGGGGCAGGCAACGGCGATGCTCAGCTCGTTGCGTTACCTGGGTGCCGGCCTCGGGGTGGCCCTGGTGATCTCGATCATCGGCAACGCTGACGTGGTGCCCGTCGCGTCGTTCCACCGTGCACTGTTCGCGGTGACGATCATGGCGTTGCTCAGCGGTGTCGTGATCCTGGTCGCGTTGCGCGTGCCCGCCGAGTTCCGCCAGGGTCGGCGCGACCTACGCTGACCCACCGGATCAGCCACTGGAGCGGCCCTGAGCGCTCGTCAGCCGAGGGGCAGACGGCGCCACACGGGAGCGGGCAGGTGCCGCAGGGCGCTGAACACGAACCGCAGGATGCCCGGAGCCCACACGGTGCGGCTGCCCCGGCGCAGGCCCCGCACGGTGACCTCGGCGACCTTGTCGGGTGTGGTGGCGAACGGAGCCGCCTTCATCCCCTTGGTCATCGCCGAATGCACGAAGCCAGGCCTGACCACGAGCACTCGCGCGCCGCTGCCGACGAGCGAGTCGCCCAGCCCCTGGGCGAAACCGTCGAGGCCGGCCTTCGTGGCCCCGTACACGAAGTTCGCCTTGCGAACCCGCTCGCCCGCCACACTGCTGAGCACCACCAACGTGCCGTGACCCTGAACACGGAGACGATTGGCGACCGCGACGGCCACCGACACGGCACCGGTGAAGTTGAGATGCGCAAGCACAGCCGCGTCGGTCACGTCACGTCCGGTCTCCTCACCGTTGCCGAGTTGCCCGAACGCAAGCACCACCACATCGAGATCGCCGTAGGTGGCGGCGAGGCCGGCGATCAGCGCCTCGTGCGAGGCGGTATCGGCTCCGTCGAAGTGAACGACCACCACCTCGAACGCACCGTCGCGCAGCGCCGCCGCGGCGCGCTCACCCCGGTCGAGATCACGGCAAGCCAACACGATCGTGCGCGTGACAGGGCTGATCAGCTCGCGAGCGATGGCGAGACCGATGTCGCTCGTCCCTCCGAGCACGACGATGGTCTGGGGTTGTCCGAATGCGTTGTCCATGAGCGGTTTCCTGTCGGGTGTTCAGTCGTCGGCGAGGCGGAGGCGACGTCCGAGATCGCTCTGCCACGAGTCGTGCGGGTCGACCCGGCGGCGCACCGCCTGCCATTCGGCGAGGCGCGAGTAGCCACCGCGGATCGTGTGCGGCGACGTGTGCGCATCCTTCGCGAAGTAGTTGCGCCCACCCGCCCCGAGCACCATGTCGTCGAGATGGTGGAGCAACCGATCGAGGTTCGGCGCGCCACCGGGCAAGTCGAGTGCCAGAGTCCATCCCGGCTGCGGGAAGCTGAGCGGCGCCTCGTTGCCGGCCCCGAAGCGCTTCAGCACGGCGAGGAAGCTCGCCGCTCCGCTCGCCGAGACCCGCTCGACGATGCGGCGCATCGCGTCCTCCTGGCCGAACGGCACCATCAGCTGGTACTGCACGAGACCGGGACGGCCGTAGAACCGGGGCCACTGCCCCACCATGTCGAGCGGGTGGAAGAACGAGCTGATGCTCTCGATACCGCCGAGCCTGCGCTTGGGCGCCTTCCGGAACCACAACTCGTTGAACGCGGCGACGGTCATGTGGTTCAGCAGTCCGGGGCGGGGAATGATCGGAGGTACCGACACGAGCTGCTGCGGACCGTACGCGAGCGGATCGACCTGCTGCTTCGCAGACAGCTGATCGAGCTTGGCGTGGTCGCCGCGAGTGAGCACACTGCGCCCGAGCTGGCTGCCCTTGGCCGCGAGGTCGATCCAGGCGACGCTGTAGCGGTGGGCCTCGTCGTCGCCGTCGTCCATCACCGACATCAGCCTGTCGAGATCGGCGATCCGGTGCGTGTCGACAGCCATCCGGCTCGTCTCGACGGCCAGCAGCGCGATCGTGGCCTCGAGCACGATGCCGGTCAGGCCCATGCCACCGATCGTCGCCCAGAACAGGTCGGGATCGGACGTGCGGCTCAGCTCGGCAACAGAGCCGTCGGCGAGCTGCAGCGACATCCTGAGCACGTGATTGCCGAACGAGCCGTCGACGTGGTGGTTCTTGCCGTGGATGTCGCTGGCGATCGCCCCGCCGATCGTGACGAAGCGAGTACCGGGGGTGACGGGCACGAAGAACCCACGAGGCACGAGATGGCGGAGCAATTCGTCGAGGCTGGCGCCGGCCGACACCGTGACCGTGCCTGCCGCCCGGTCGAGCAATGCGTCGGACGCACTCCCCAGCAGCCGGATCACGAGACCACCGCCGTTCTGCGCCGCGTCGCCGTAGCTCCGGCCGAGGCCGCGCACGAGCGCACCTCGATCGTCGATCTCCTTCAGCGCCCCGGGGAGCTCTCCGGGGAACAGCTCCACCACGTCGGCGGCCGACGGGTTGGTGCGTCCCCATCCGGTGAGCGTCGTTCGAACCACGGCCCTCACGCTACGGCCTCAGTACGGCCACTCCGGGTCACGCCCGGTGGCCTTCTTCAACAGGGTCCCGAGCTTGGCGCTGATCAACACCTTGATCGCCAGGTTCTTGACGAACCACGGGAGCTGTGCGATCTGCCGCAGCGCATTCCCCACCCGGGCTCCGGCGCCCGCCGGCAGGTCGCGGCGGTACTCGGTCATCGACCGCGCCCGCCCCACGTAGCGCCACTGCGGACTGCACACGAGTTCGCGCATGATCGCTGCCGTGACCCCCACCGACGAGAACGAGTCGTGGATGAGCATCGTGCCACCCGGCTCGGCCCGAGCGCCCCAGTCGCGGATGTCGGCACGCGCTGGCGCGTACCGATGGGCACCGTCGACGTACAGCACCTGCACCGAACCGGGGACATCGACGAGCGCCACGTCGCTGAACGCCCGCACGTGGTGCACCCGATCGGCCACACCTGCCGCGGTCAGGTTCCGGATGAAGACGGCGTGGTCGTCCTCGGCCTCGGCGACGAAACCATCGATCTCCTGCGGACCTCGGTCGTTGCCTGCGTGCGGGTCGATCGCCACCAGTTCCACGCCGGGCTCGGCCGCCGATGCGAGCACGATCGTACTCCGACCGCGGAAGCTGCCGATCTCGACGATCCGTTGCCCGGGTGCCGCAGTTCGCGCCGCGTCGTACAGCCGGCGCGCCTGGTCGGGCGACATCCAACCCTCCACATCGGCAACCGAAGCCAGCACCTCGTCGAACGCCTTCACCACGATGATTCCTGCCTCTCTGCCATTGCCACTGCCCAGATCGCCACCGCTGCCCCGATCACGACACGTACACACCGAGCCCGAAGACCACGAGCCACACCACGCCGAGCACCTGCAGCGTGCGATCAGCGATGAAGATCTCCTCTGGCGCCGCGCCATGGCCCTGTTCGAGGATGAGCAGGTAGCGCAGCAATGCCGTCGCCATCGGCACGATCGACAACTCGTAGAACGGCCACGACGTGCCCGCGATCTCCTTCGTGGCGAAGGCCCACATGCAGTACGAGACCATCGCTGCCGCCAGGCTGATCGACACCACATCGCGCAGGTACCGCAGCGAGTACTGATCGAGCGTGGCTCGTGTGTGCGCATCGTCGCCCACCTCGCGCAGCTCGGCGAACCGCTTGCCGCTCACGATGAACAGCGAGGCGAACGAGGTCGTGAGCAGGAACCAGGTGCTCATCGGCACATCGGCGGCGACTGCGCCACCGATCGCACGGAGCACGAAGAACGCCGCGACCACGACGAGGTCGACCACCGCGATGTGCTTGAGCACCGCGCTGTACGCAGCGGTGAGCGCGACGTACGCGGCGGCGGCGATGCACGCCTTCCAACTCGCGAGCGCTGCAACTGCGACACCGCCCACGAGCAGGGTCGAGCCGACGAGCCAGGCGATCCGCAACGGTACGGCGCCGCTCGCGATCGGCCGGTTGCGCTTCGTGGGGTGATTGCGGTCGTTGTCGACATCGAGGATGTCGTTCCAGTAGTAGCCACCGCTGGCCACCATGCAGAACGACACGAACATGATCAGGGTGGGAACGAGGTAGTCGGGGTTGTCGAGCACGCCGGCGGCACCGGGCGCTGCGAACACGAGGACGTTCTTCGCCCACTGCTTCGGTCGGGCCTCTCTGACCAGCGACCGCACGAGGCTCGGCGCGACCACGGCGTCCACTGCCGTCACCGGGTCGTCTCCGCTGGCACGGGCTGCACCGTAGTGCCTTGCACCCACATCGGACGGTGAGCCATCTCGAGCATCTCGCGGTCGCCCCGGCTGTCGCCGTAGGCCCAGATCTCTGCATCGGCGAGGCCCTCGACAGCAAGCCACGCAGCGAGACGCTCGGCCTTCTCGGCCGCCCGACAGTTGCCGCCGTCGAGATGATCGCCATAGCGGTCACCGACCCGAACCACGTCGGTACAGATCGCGCCGTCCATGCCCAACGCACTCGCCAACGGCTCGAGGTACGGTCGCAGCGACGCCGACACCATCACGGTGCGGTGGCCCATCTTCTGATGCCAGCGCAGCCGCGCGATCACGTCGTGGCGGAGGCGCCGGGTCTGCACGTACGACGCGAAGCTGCGTCCTTCGGCCTCGATCTCGTCGATCCGTCGACCGCGGAACACGCCACCGACGACGACGTCCTTGAGTGCGTCACGATCACGGCGAACAAGACTCCCCACCGTCGCGACGGGCCGACGCAGCACCGCGAGGAGCAGCCCTCGCCTGCCGCCCACACGCTCGAGGAACGGACGCACACAGTCGCGATCGGTGATCGTGCCGTCGACGTCGAACGCGGCGACCACGGTTCGTGCGCCGCTCATCCCAGGTCCTCCACCATCTGCCAGTAGTCGGGCCAACTCTTGGTCACGACGCCCGGGTCGTCCACCTCGATGCCGTCGACGGCGAGCCCGAGCAGTGCGAACGACATCGCCAACCGATGGTCGTGATGCGTGCCGAGGCGCGCTCCGTGCGGGTGGCCGGGCTGGATCACCAGGCCGTCGTCGGTCTCGGTGGCCCGCACCCCGGCGGCACGAAGCTCGCGACACAGATCGCCCAGCCGATCGCTCTCCTTGCCGCGGATGAACCCGACGCCGCGGATGGTGGTGGGCGTGTGCGCGAACGGAGCAACCACGGCCAGCGTGGGCACCAGGTCGGAGAGGTCGACCATGTCGATGTCGATGCCACGCAGCGGCCCTTCACGAGTGACCGTGGTGCCCCGATGGTTCACTGCGACGTCGCAGCCCATGTCACCGAGCACGTGGGCGAAGCGGGCGTCGCCCTGCAGCGAGGTGGAGGTGAGACCGGGCACGTGCACGGTGCCACCGACGACCGCCGCCGCGGCGAGCGGATAGCTCGCCGAACTGGCGTCAGGCTCCACGATGTAGTGCGCCGGCCGATAGCTGCCGGCCGGCACCGACACGATCTCGTCGCTCACCTCCACGCCCTCCACACCGAACGACGCCATCACCGCGGCAGTGATGCCCAGGTACGAACGCGAGACCAACGGCGTGGTCAGCTCGATCCGCAACCCGTGCGGCAGGCAGGGACCGATCATCATCAGCGCGGTGATGTACTGGCTGCTCACATCGCCCCGGATCGACACACGCCCACTCGACGCATCGAGCGGACCGGCAACGGTGACCGGGAGGTGCCCCCACCTCTCCCCGGGTGTCACCCGAGCACCGAGTGACACGAGTGCATCGTGCAAGGGCGTCATCGGACGACTCCGCAACGGAGGCAGGCCGTCGATCGTGAACGGCCCAGCGCCCAGCGCCGCCACTGCGGTGACGAAGCGCGACGTGGTACCGGCGAGCCGGGTGGGCAGCGTGCGCGGCCCAGAGGAGAGCCGAGCTGCCGTGCCGTCGACCGACACCGAGTCGAGCCGACCGGTCGCTCGCACTGCGATCCCCATCAGCCCCAGGCAGTCGAGCATCGCTGCGGTGTCGTCGCCCGGCGCCACGCCGTCGAGTTCGGAGGTGCCATCAGCGAGGGCTGCACACACCAGGGCCCGATTCGCCACACTCTTCGATCCCGGCACGTGCACCACCGCCGACAGCGGCCCGAGCACCGGTGTCACCCGGCGCACATCCGCAGCGTCCGGGTGGTCGAGGCCGCTCATCCGAGGCGTTGCACGGCGGGTCGGTATCCCCGTGCCATGAGCCCACCCCGGTAGAGGTCGGCCCTGCCCGCGTCGACGAGCACCACGGCGATGCCACGATTGCCCTCGAGGCTGTGCACCACCTCGAAGTTGGCGATGTTCACGCCGAGCTCGGCCGCAAGGGTGAAGATCTCGGCCGCGGCTCCGGCTCGGTCGAGGATCGGGATGCGGACCTCGGCGAGTTCGCTGGGCTGGTTCACCCGGCTCGGCAGGTTGGCGCGGGCCTCGCGTGCGCGCTGCAGCAGCCCGAGCAGCGCATCCCGGTCGTCGACGGACACCACGTCACGCATCTCCTGCAGCCCGGCGATCAGCCCGTCGAGCGCCGACAGGATCGCCGTTCGGTTCTCGGCGCAGATGTCGAGCCAGATCGCCGGGTGGCCCGACGCGATGCGGGTCATGTCACGGAAACCACCGGCGGCGAGCCGCAACAGCGCGGCGTGCTCCTCGGCGCGCTCGCTGGCCAGGCCCATGAGCGTGGCCGCAGCGAGATGCGGCACATGGCTGATCACGGCCACCACCTGGTCGTGGCGGTCGGGCGGCAACGCGATCACCTCGGCACCCAGCTCGTTCACCACCGCGGCCACTGCCGAGAACGTCTCGTCGGCGGTGGACGCCGTCGGCGTGAGCACCCACACCGCACCCTGGAACATCGTGCCGTCAGCCCCGTCGATACCCTCGAGCTCGCTGCCCGCCATCGGGTGGCCGCCCACGAACCGTGGGTCGTCGACGGCAAGGGCGATGCCGTTCTTCACACTGCCGACGTCGGTGACGACTCCCGACGTGTCAGCGATCGCCCGCTTCACCTGATCGACGACGGCCGATACCGGGGTGGCGACGAAGGTGATCTCGGCCCCCGGGTCGATGCCGGCAGCGGCGATGCACCCCATGGAGATCGCCCGCTCCACCCGTGCGGGATCGAGGTCGTCGCCGCTCACGTGCCACCCGCACTCGGCGAGCGCGAGTCCGATCGAACCGCCGATCAGACCGAGACCGGCCACGTTGGCGCGGCGGGGCTGGGGGGCGTCGTTCACGGGCTACGAATCTAACGGGGTGCCCCGCGCTCCAGCGGCTTCGATCAGGGCGTTCAGCTCGGACCGGGTGACCTCGCGCCATTCGCCGGGCTTCAACGTGCGGTCGTGGAGGGTGCCGATCCGCACCCGCACGAGCCGCTCGACCGGATGGCCGATCGCCTCGCACATCCGTCGCACCTGACGGTTCCGGCCCTCGTGGATGGTGATCCGCAGCACTCCCGGCGACGGCTGCGACACCTGCGCAGGAGCGGTCATGCCGTCGTCGAGCTCGATGCCGTCGCGCAATGAGCGGATGCGGCCCTGGGCCACCTGCCCACCGGAGACCTCGGCCAGGTACTCCTTGTCCACACCGTGACTCGGATGGGTGAGACGTTGGGCCAGCTCCCCGTCGTTCGTGAGCAGCAGGAGGCCCTCCGTCGCCACGTCGAGACGGCCCACCGGATACACCCGCGGCTCGTCGGGCACCATCTGCACCACGGTACGACGCCCCTGCGGGTCACTCGCCGTGGTGACCACTCCGGGGGGCTTGTTGAGCAGGTAGTACACGAGGCCGGGCTTCGCTCCGATCGGCACGCCATCGACCTCGATCCGGTCGACCTCCGGGTCGACCCGCCGCCCGAGCACCGCGACCTCGCCATCGACGGTGACGCGGCCCGATGCGATCAATTCCTCGCTGACACGCCGGCTGCCCCATCCCCGCGTGGCCAGCACCTTCTGCAGCCGCTCGCCCTGGGGCATCGCCGCCGACGCCGCGGCCCACTGCTCCCACAGCGGCGGCTCCGGCTCGCCATCTGCTCGTCGAGCGTTCACGGAGCGGTGTCGGACTGGCCGGCGGCACCGGCGGGCGGCGTGGGCTCGACGCGCAGACCGTGTTCGAGCGCCTCGACCACATCGGCACCCGGTACGAACTCGGCGATCGGCGGCAGATCGGCCAGCGAGGCGAGGCCGAGCTTCTCGAGGAACGCAGGTGTGGTGCCGAACAGGATCGCCTGACCCGGGCCACTGTCGCGGGCGACTTCGGTGATGTACCCGCGGGCCTGCAGTGTGCGCAGCACACCGTCGGGGTCGACCCCACGGATGCTCGCCACCTGCGAACGCGAGATCGGTTGCTTGTAGGCGACGATCGCGAGCGTCTCGAGCGCAGCGCCGCTCATCCGAGCGCGCTGGCCATCGAGCAGGAAGCGCTCCACGTACGGCGACTGGTCGGGATGCGACTGGAACCGGTAGCCGCCGGCCACCTTCACCAGTTGGAAGCCGTGTCCGGCCTCGTCGTAGGCCCGGGCGAGCTCGGTACAGAGCCCCTCCACCACCGCAGTGGGCAGTTCGAGCAGCTGGGCCAGTAGCTCGGCGGCCACCGGTTCGACGGCAACCATCGCGATCGCCTCGATCGCTCGCACCGTGTCACCGTCGGGAACCCCTGGCAACCGACCCTGCGGCTCTGCATGCACCAGCACCGGGACCGGCGCTCGCATGTCGAGATCCTGGCCCGTCGAGCTCAGCGCCTCGGTCGGTTCCACGTCGTTCGGTTCCACGTCGTCCGGTTCCACACCATCCATCGGGTCCATCGGGTCCATCGGGTCCATCGGGTCCATCGGGTCCATCGGGTCCATCGGGTCCATCGGGTCCAT
>Ga0105047_10004714_pt1 | contig 23657 bp, 19 predicted proteins | sample MAT04_FD_78384 | JGI IMG/M metagenome (GOLD analysis project Ga0105047, IMG submission 78384) | Freshwater microbial communities from Lake Fryxell liftoff mats and glacier meltwater in Antarctica - MAT-04 (megahit assembly) | ecosystem: Environmental > Aquatic > Freshwater > Ice > Liftoff... | reverse complement strand
TCTCTGTGTCTCTGTGTCTCTGTGTCTCTGTGGTAAGTTCTCTCTTTTCCTAAAATCGACCCATTGACTTTCTCGCAGGAGGTGGCTGTGGCACAAACGTGTTTGGTGACGGGCGGGGCCGGGTTCATCGGTTCGCACCTCGTGGATGGCCTGATCGCCGCCGGGCATACGGTGCGCGTCTTCGACGACCTCAGCACCGGATTGGCGAGCAACCTCGCGCACCACGGCTCGAACGTCGAGTTGATCCGGGGAACGCTCACCGATCCCGATGCGGTCGAACGGGCGGCGCAGGGGATCGAGGTCATTTTCCACCTCGGGGCCTTGGCGTCCGTGGCCAGAAGCGTCGAATCGCCCTTGGTGTCCCACGCGGCTTGCGCCACGGGCACGGTGCACGTGCTCGATGCCGCCCGCAAGTCCGGGGTGAAGCGAGTCGTCTACGCGGCGAGCTCCAGCGCCTACGGGGGCGAGTCGGGCGCGAATGCGCAAAGCACTCAACTGCTGCCGGTGACTAAGTCGCCGTATGCCGCGGCCAAACTCGCCGGCGAGTTCTACATGCAGGCGTTCGCCGCGACCTACGGGCTCGAAACCGTCCGGTTGCGCTTCTTCAACATCTTCGGCCCCCGACAGCGTGCCGATTCCCCCTACTCCGGGGTCATCGCACTCTTCATCGCGGCCTTGGCTGAAGGGAAAGCGCCATCGATTCAAGGCGATGGCCTGCAATCGCGGGATTTCACCTACGTGGCGAACGCTGTGCAGTGCTTGATGAAAGCGGCCGTGGCACCGGGGGTCTCGGGGAACGTCTACAACGTCGGCACCGGCGCGAGCACCACCGTCCTGGACTTGGTGAACGCACTCAACCGGGTCATGGGGACGAAGCTCCCGCCGACGTTCGGCACGGCTCGTATCGGCGACGTGCGCTATTCCCTGGCCGACATTTCGCGGACGAAAGCCGACCTCGGATACGAGCCGGGCGAAAATTTCGAGAGCGGCTTGGCGAAGACTGTAGATTGGGCGGCGGACATGGCACAATGCTGAGATACGGATTCGAGTATCACACTCCGTAGCGTTTCCAATGTCGCAATTGCTGGAACAGGCCGTCGCCAAAGCACGAGCGCTGCCAGCCGAAGATCAAGATGCCGTCGCGAGCATCATCCTAGAAGAGATCGAAGACGAGCGCCGGTGGGCGGATTCGTTCGCCAAATCTCCGGGCACGCTGGCCGCGCTGGCCGCCCGAGCTGCGGAACAGGTGAAGGCCGGTCAGTTCCGGGTCGCGGGCTTCGACGAGCTGTGAATTCTCGAGTTTGAGGTTCAAAGAGATCCGCGGGAACCCGGGACTCTATTCAGTGAGGGTGGGGCGTGGCTGGCGCGCGCTCGGACGTTTGGAAACGGGAGCCGTCACGTGGTTGTGGATCGGTTCCCTTGCGGCTAACGACACTCTGATCGCCTGAAATTCCGAGGCTCCGCCATGCCCATATTCCGCAGCGCAGTCCTTCTCGCCCTCGCCGCGGGCGTCGCCTTCGCCGACGAACCCGGGAAGCCGGTGTCGAAGTTCAAGCTCGGCCGGGATACCACCTTCGTCGACGGGCCGCTCGACAAAGATGGCTACATCGATTACGAGGCGGCACTCAACGAGCGGTTAAAAGGGAAGATCACCCCGGAGTCGAACGCCGTCGTGCTGTTGATGCAGTGCCTTGGGCCGAAGCCGGAAGGTGCGGCACTGCACAAGGACTTTTACAAAGCAATCGGCATCGAAGCGCCCGCGGATGTCGGGGACTATCTGGTGCAGTATAACCGCCACTTCGTGCTGGAAATGCAATCGCGGGATCCGCGCGGCTTTTTCGACATGGAAGCCAAATTGAAACTCCGACCGTGGACAAAAGATGATTCCCCGAAACACGCCGAATGGTTGAAACTCAACCAGAAGCCCTTGGAAATCGCGGTGGAGGCGTCGAAACGAAAAGATTACTACTTTCCCCAGATCTCCCGGACGCGCGGCGGGGAACGCGGGGCATTGCTCGGGGCTTTGCTGCCGACCGTTCAGAAATGCCGGGAGTTGGCATTGCTACTCTCCTTCCGGGCCACGTGGCATTTGAGCGCGGGGAAAATCGACGATGCTTTCGCCGATGTGCTGGCCATCCACCGTCTCGGCAGGTTGCTCACGCGCGGGGCCAGTTCCATCGAGCTGCTCGTGGGCATCTCGATGGAATCGATCGCCCATCAAGCCGATTTGACTCTCTTGGAACATGGGCGGCCGACGGCGAAACAAATCTTGACGTATCAAGCGGAGCTGGAAAAACTGCAACCGCGCGGGTGCGTCGCCGACAAAATCGGGTTCTTCGAACGTTTCCTGTATCTCGATTCCGTGCAGTACTTCCTGCGAACCGGAATAAACGACTTACTCGGCGGCGAATTCCGAGGTCGGACACCTGAGCAAATCGCCGACGCGCTCGATTGGAACGCGGTTTTGAGCATGGGCAACCACCACTACGACCGCATGGTAGAGGCGCTCCGCAAACCGACTCGGGGCGAACGCTTGCAGGCGAGCGTCGCGATCGACCTCGAACTGGGGAAGCTCCAGAAGGACGCAAAGAATGTGAAGATCGATCCGAAAGATCCGCCGGCCAAAATACGTTCTGAACTCACCCAGAAGATCGGCGCGATGTATGTCGCACTGCTCATGCCCGCCTTTCAAAAAGTCAACGAGGCCAACGACCGAGCCGGACAAATCCACCGCAACGGCCTCCTCGCCACTGCGCTCGGGGCGCACTTCGCCGACCACAAGAAATACCCGGACACACTCGCCGAACTCGTTCAGAAGTATCTGGCGAAGATCCCTGAGGATGTCTTCGGCGCGAAGGCGATGATCTACAAATCGACTGCCGAAGGCTATTTGCTGTACAGCGTCGGGGTCAACGGAATCGACGACGGCGGTCAATTGATCTCCGAAGATTCGCGCGGCGATGACATCGGCGTGCGGATGCCCCGCAAGTGATTCGGTATTCGCGCCGATTCACAACTCTATGCGCGAGGCCTGAAGTCCAGCCTCTCGACTCCATCCCGCTCGAAAACTCCCGTCGGAGTCCGCAACCCCGCCCCCCGCGCCGCGTTACATGTGCTAGGCTTAAATCGGAATCGAAAGGTTTGCGGACGGTGAAAGGGCGATCATGAAACGAGTCATGAGGCTCCGCGGGGTCAGCGGAGCCATCAAGGGTCGAGTTTGGGAACACCCGAACTTGATCCGGGTCGGGAGGTTGCCCCAGTTCGAACTGATGCTCGACGACCCGTCCGTGAGTCGCCGGCACGCCGAAGTCGTGCGCCGTGTCGCCAGCGCGGAACTCCCGGACAACTGGCTCGTCCGCGATCTCGAAAGCACCAACGGCACCTACATCAACGGATCGCGCGTCGCTGCCGGGGACCACATCCTCCAACCGCGGGACATCGTGCAGTTCGGCAAAGTCGCATTCCTCGTCGAAGTGACGGACGCGACACCCGAAGGCCCACCGTCCGATTCGATGGTCATGGCCGCGACGACGAAAGCCGGTTTCGAAGAAGGGATCCGCCGGCTCGCCTTCGGCCGCGATCAGATGCCGCGAGCCGGGGACGAATTGCTCGCGCTGTTGCGGGCCGGCCACCACCTCGTGTACCTCGAAACCGAAGACCAACTCCTCGACAATATTCTCAACGACGCCGTCAGCGTCCTCGACGCTCAACGAGGCGCCATCGTCTTGTGCGACGGAACCGGCCCGGCGGACGAACCCAAGCTGAAACTGCGCTCGTTGGTCGTCGGCAACGGCGATGCCCGGGGTCGTTTTCACTTCAGCAAACGCCTCACGAACCGCTGTTTCGCCCGGGGGGAATCGGCCCTTTACAAAAACGTCCAAGATGAAAAAGAACTGCTGACGCAGAGCATCGCCGATGGGGCGATGTCGTCGATCCTGTGCGTGTTGCTTCGAACCCCGCGGCGAAAATTGGGCGTCCTCCACCTGGACCGCGGCATCTTGCAAGAGCCGTTCACCGAAGACGACCTCATGCTCGCCGACGCCCTAGCGGCCCACGCCTCGGCGGGCATTGAATGCAGCTTGCTGCTGCGCAAGCAGCGCGAGTTGTTCCGCAACACCATCATGGTGCTGGCGCAAATGGTGGAACTGCGCGACGAATACACCGGCGGGCACACGAAACGCGTCACCGAATACGCCACGGCTCTGGGCGAACACATGGCGCTGTCGGCCGAGGACATCGAGCTGATCAAACTCGGCACGCCGCTGCACGACATCGGCAAGATTGGCATCTCGGACGAAATCTTACGGAAGCCGGGGAAGTTGACGGCCCAAGAATTCGCCGTGATGCAAACGCACACGACCCTCGGGGCGGAGTATCTGTCGACGATCCCCGAACTCCTTCCGTGCATCCCGATCGTGCGGAATCACCACGAGCGCTGGGACGGCACCGGTTATCCGGACCGCTTGGCAAAAACCGACATCCACCACTTGGCCCGCATCGTCGCGGTCGCGGACGCCTTCGATGCCATGACCTCGAATCGCCCCTACCACATCGGTAAAAAGGGGCGCAGCGCCGACGAGGCCTTTGCCGAAGTCGACGCGCAATCCGGTCGGCAGTTCGACCCCGATTGCGCCCGGGCGTTTTTAGAGATCCGCGACGAAATCACCCGGACGATGTACGACTTGATGCCCCAAATCACCCCGCGCCGCCCGGCCGTAGCCATGGAAGGCGCTCCGACGACTCACGGCTGAACGGTCCCTTTCTTCCAACACCAGAAGCAGAACTGCGCCGCGAGCACCAAATAGCCGCCGGCGAGGGCGAAACCCCAATCGCCGGTGCGCAGCAACCAACTGCTCCCGCCGAGGGCGTGCCCGAACGCCACGAGTATCGCCAGTAGATTGCTCCAGCGGCTCTCCCACGCAACGATGACCGCCGCCAGCACGCTGGCCCAAAGTACCGCCAGCCCCGCGAAAAGCCATGGGTTAGTCGCCAGAAGTGGCCGTGCGATGGGGTTGGCTTCGTTGGCGGTGTGCAACGCCCCGCTCCAGTAGTCGGGGTCTTGTCCCAGTAACGTGAGTGCCACATCGAGCGCGAAGAGCGAGCCCACCGGGGCGAACAACCAAACTCGGCGCGTGCATACCATGGGGGAATGATAGGGGAAACCCCATCCGCTCCGGTCCCGTGTTGCTACGAGTGCTTCACCCGCGCCACGATCCCCATGCCAACTGGTTGAAAACATGGCAGATTCAACCCGCGCCGCAAACGTGAGCGACGACGGTGGATAACGGCAAAGGGAACCTGAGCCCGGTCACTTCACCGGCACGGATAGCTCGAAGTCGAACATCAGTTTCGGATCGCCATGCTCGAGCAACGTACGGATCATCACGGCGATCCGGCGCTCGGGTGTGACTTTCGCGACTTCTTCCTTTCCCGACAGGAACGAAACCTCGGCGTCCAGATCGACCATCCGGTCGTCGAGGCGGACGTTCACGCGATCCATTTTTTCGACCTTCTCGAACGTCACCGTCTGTTTGCCGAGCGCCGCGATGACGGTGCCACCCTTGTATTCGAATTTGCCGCCCGGCACCGCGAGCCAGTACGAACGCATGTGTTCGCCCCGCTGTTCCCACACGACGCGCTCCGGTACCGGATTGCGAGTCGCTTTCGCCATCCAGGGCAGGGCCACTGCGTCTTCGCGATCCATCCAATGCCCTTTGCCTTCGTAGCTTTTGAAGAAGTGCTTGTATCCTTTCGCGTCTGTCTTTTCGAGATTGTCGAGATTTTTGGCCCACTCAGCGCAGATCTTATTGCGGCTGTACGCGTTGTCGTTCCCGCCAACTTGCAGGGCGAAGGCGACGTTGCGCAGGTTCAGCGGGCTGGCGTCGTTCGGGTGCCCGGCCATCATCGCGGCACCGGCCCAGCGATCCGCGAGGCGCGGGGCGATTTGGTAGACCCCATCCCCACCCGCGGAGTAGCCCATCACATACACGCGATCCGGGTTCACCCCTTCGATCGCGATGAAGTTTTGAATCAGCCTAGCGAAGAGCCGGTCGATGTGACCTTCGTGCCAGAGGTTCCACGTGTTCGTCGGGGCCCGCGGGACGACGTAAAATCCCTCGTCGAGTTTGTAGAGCTTCTTCTGATTCTCCCACTGCTGGTCGTTGACGGCCTTCGGGGCCCCTCCGCCACCGTGCAGGGAAATCCAGAGGCTGCGTCCCGCAGCCGGCGCTTTGCCGAACTCGGCTATCGTGTAGGGCATCTCGAGTTGGTCGTCCTTCAGCACCTTCGCCGCGTGCTCGGCCTTCCGCTCATTGGGGAAATTGGCGATGTACGCGTTACCGATCGCGTTACGGGCTTTGGCCGCATCGGCCTTCGTCAACGGCACGAGCGCGAACGGCTTCTTGGCCAGCTCCTCCAGTGACACCGCCTTGCCACCGACGGCGGCTTTGAGGTCCGCCAGAGCCCCCGCCGACTTGTCGGCATCCGGCGCGGCGGCGTGGAGTGGGATTGACGCGGCAAAGCAAACGAGCGCGAGTGCCGTACGGAACATGGTCGAACCCCGGAGTGTTTGATGATTTCAGTGTAGCGATGAAACGATTCGCCGCTGTGGCGATACGCTTCCTATGTGTCGGATCGAATCGATTCCGACAGGTGAAGAATCATGTCGCCACAAGAGCGAGTGCGTAAATTCCAAGCAATCCTTGTCGACTTGTCTTGCAAGCGACTATACTATCATTATCGTTGTGCCGTTCGGCGCCGATTTCCGAGGCTTCCTCTCCCGGGTCGCCGAGGCGAATGCCCAAAAACGAGCAAATCGAACCCCCGCTGCCCGAAATCGTGGGCATGGCCCCGTCCATGCAGGATGTCTACCGAATGGTGCGACTTGCCGCGCCGCGCTCGTCCAACGTCCTGCTCATCGGCGAAACGGGGACCGGCAAGGAAGTGATCGCCCGCGCCGTTCACAAACTCAGTTCGCGGAAAGAGGGCCCGTACATTCGCGTCAACTGCGGGGCCCTCCATGAGAACCTCCTCGAATCCGAACTCTTTGGCCACGTCAAGGGGGCCTTCACCGGGGCAATTGAAAACAAAGCCGGGCGCTTCGAAGCCGCGCACGGCGGCAGCATCTTCCTCGACGAAATCAACTCGATGTCGCCGAAGCTCCAAGTGAAGCTACTGCGGGTTCTCCAAGAGCGCGAGTTCGAGCGCGTTGGCGACAGCACGACGCGCCGGGTCGACGTCCGCGTGATCGCGGCGACGAATTCCTCGCTGGAAGAGCTCGTCGAACGCGGCGAATTCCGTGAAGACTTGTACTACCGGCTCAACGTCGTGCCGATCGTATTGCCCCCGTTGCGGGAGCGCCGCGAGGACATTCCGACCTTGGCGAAGTTCTTCCTGAAGCGTTACGCCGAGGCGAACAAGCTGCAGGTGATGCCCGAGCTGACCCCCGAAGTCATCGCGACGATCCTCAAGCACGATTGGCCGGGGAACGTCCGCGAACTCGAGAACGCCATTGAACGGCTGGTCGTGCTCTCCGATCACGGAGCGCTCTTGCCGGAGGTGTTGAAGCTCGACCGGCCCCGCGTGCAATTGCGCAGCGCCAAGAGCAGCAGCGGTACGATGGCGGCAATGGACGTGCCGGCGCTGATCAAAGCGCTCGTGCGTGCCGGCGTGCAAAGCCCTCTGCCACCAGGCGTCAAACTACACCGTTATCTCGTCGGCGGCTTCGAGCGGGAATTGATCGAGCATGTTCTGCGGATGTGCGAAAGTGTGCAGATCAAAGCCGCGGATCGACTAGGGATCAACCGCAATACCCTCCACAAGAAGCTCGAAGAATACGAGCAAGCCGATGTCAGGTCGGAAGCGGTCGAAGACGTCGCGGGGGAATAGAGCCGTTTTAATTTCAGTGTGTTATCTCTTCAGTCCGACGCGCCGCCGAATGAAATTGAAACTGCTCGAATGGTAGGCCGGTTGCGAATGCCGGGAACGGGCATTGTTCTGTGGATCAGCCCCGCCGGGTGAGCAGCATCGGGACGGGCGTACTACCGTGGAGAACGCGGGTCCGCCCGGTTTCTTTGGGCCGATTGAGCGCCTCGTCGGCTTCGCGCACCAGGGTTTCCCATCCGGCGTTTGGGCGGACCGCGTCGCGACGAATGCGAGATCCCGATGCGTTTCGGTCGTGTCGAGGCCGACTTTCGATTTGAACGCCGGCGGTCGCCATTCATTCTCCCTACCGCATCCCTTTCAAATCGGGGGATTGCCGGATCAACACCGTCAGCTTCGCCCCGGCGGCTTCGGCCCATTTGCCGTTGGGTGCGAGTTTCAACACCTTGTCGAAGCATGCGGCCGCTTCTTTCGCCTTGCCCTTTTGCAGCCACGTTTCGCCGAGGGCGAAGTAGGTCGCGGCGTTGCGGTCGTCGAGTTGCTCCGAGGCCAGCACCAGTTTCTCCGGGTCGGCCTTCAACTTCGTGGCTAGTAAACTGGCGTCTTTGGCGACGGCGTCGTCCGCAAAGTTCACCCGGATGCGCTCGCACCATTCGAGGCACTCGCCGAGTCGCTCAGTGTGGAATGCGTCCTTCGCCAAACCGAGCATCTCGCGGGCCGATTGGGACGGCACTGCGAGCGTCGGCTTCACCGGCGTCGGCGCTTTGGCGATCGCCGTCGGCAACGGCCCCGGCATCGTCAGCAGCGACTTCTTGCTGTTCTCGGCGAACTGATCGGGCGGCAGGTACCCCGAGAGGTACCCGTAGATTTTCCCGTCGTGCCCCGCGATAGCCGAGGTCGGGTAGATCGTCACCTTCATCGCCTTGGCGAACTCGGGGTCTTTGGTGGCATCGATCTTCAACGGGATGAACTTCGCGTTGACGAACGCGACGATGTCCGGGTCGGTGAAGGTATGGCTCTCCAACTTCCGACAGTAAACGCAGTCTTGCGAACCGATGACGACCAGCAGGGGGAGTTTCTTTGCTTCGGCTTCCTTGCGCGCGGCGGGGTAATCGGTACGCCACGGGATCGGCTCGGCCGCCGAAATCGGGGGTGCCCCGATCAGAAATATGAGGCCGATGATCCCGGAGATTCGCAGTGGGGTTGAAATCATAGCTGCTCCATACTGGATCGCGAAAACATCCGACACTTTCCCGCCGTTCGCAAAACACCCGACTCCTCACGGAGTACGGCTCGCCAATCCGGTTCGCCGATCACGCACGTGGGTGCGCCTTGTGATAGCTCTGCTGCATCCGCGTCGTCGTGACGTGCGTGTACACCTGCGTTGTCGTCAAACTCTTGTGGCCGAGCAGTTCCTGCACACCGCGGATGTCGGCCCCGTTGTCGAGCAGGTGCGTTGCGAAACTGTGCCGGAGCGTGTGCGGGGTCGTGCGCGGATCCAACCCCGCGCGCTGCAAATGCGTGACCAGCAACCGGCCGACGCTACGGGTCGTCAGCCGGCCGCCGGATTTGTTCAAGAAAACCGCTTCCGCCATGGCCCCGACGCTCGCCAGCAATTCTTTGCGATCCCCGAGCCACGTCTTCAGCGCGACGATGGCTTGATCCCCCAAGAGGGCGAGGCGCTCCTTCTTCCCTTTGCCTCGGATGACCAGCACGCCGTCGGACAGGTCGGCGTCGGCGAGGTTCAACCCGCAGAGTTCGGAGACCCGCAAGCCGGCGGAATAGAGCGTCTCGAACATGGCCCGATCGCGCCGGCCGAAGCGGGAGGTCGCCGATGGGCTCGCCAGCAATTTGCGGATATCGTCGACCGTCAGAAAATGCGGAAGCTTCTTGTTCAACCGCGGGCTGCGCAGCGCCTCGGCCGGGTTCGTCGCCAGCGTCCCCTCCCGGCAGAGGAACTTGCCGAAGGTGCGCACAGCCGCGAGCCGGCGGGCGATGGTCGTTTTGGCGTAGCCCTGCTCGTGGAGCCACGCCAAGAACGCCCGCAGGGCGCGGGTGTTCCAATCCCGGGCGTCGAGGGAATCTTTCTTCGCCGACGTGCGCAAGAATTCCAAGGCTTGCGTGATGTCCTCTCGATACGACTTAACAGTCTGAATCGAAGAGTTCTTCTCGATGCCCAGGTGCGTCAGGAATTCGGCGAAGCCACGTTCGAGCGTCAAGGGTGTCAATCACAGGTGGTGGTCGAACGGATCAAATCCGCGAGGGCTGATGGCCTTCGCTCCGGGTCGCCTGGTGGCGCGCTCGTTCCGTCAAGACTGCGGCGTCGAACCAATTCAGGGTCGCGTCGGGATCGGCCGCTTGATCCCGCAGCGCGGCGATGACGGCCTCGCGGCTGCTGTCATCGTACACGTACACGAACCGCTCACCGCCTTTGATCAGCGCGAGGACGTTGAGATCGTGCAAGGCTCGCCTCCGGGCCGGAATCGGTATTTCTCCGCTTAGTTTCGACCGGCCGGCGAAGGGTGTTGAGGGAATGGATCGCGATTCGGCCACACGGCGGACGCCCGGGGTCGGGTCGTAACGGTCGGTCAATCCCGGTGGATTTCGAGGACTTCCCGGCCGTCGGCGACTCCGCATTCCGCATTCCGTACTCCGCACTTCCCCAATTGTGTGGCCCCGGCATTCGGCGCTTGGTATCATCCCCAGACTTTCCCCCTCTCCAGCGGAGTCCGCTTCCGATGACAAGTTCGCCGCACACGATGGGGGCGCCCGCGTCCTCCGGACTCAATGAGAAGCTGCTCTTCTGGGCCAGCTTCATGACCCTGATCGCCGCCGGTATCGGTTTCTCCGTCCGCGGGTTCATCCTTAAAGACTGGGGCAACCAATTCGGGTTCACGCAGAGCGAGCTCGGCGGCATCTCCGGGGGCGGGCTCGCCGGCTTCGGCCTCGCGATCATCTTCTTCAGCTTTTTCGCCGACCGCTTCGGCTACGGCAAATTGATGCTCGTCGCATTCCTGTTGCACCTGTCGTCGGCCGTAGTGACCTTCGCCGCGACGGCCGTGTACGAACAGTTCGGCCGCGCCGCCGCTTTCAACTGCCTCAGCGTCGGCATGTTCTTGTTCGCGCTGGGCAACGGGACTTGCGAAGCGGTCATCAACCCGCTGACCGCGACATTATTCCCCAAGAATAAGACGCACTGGCTCAACATCCTCCACGCCGGTTGGCCCCTCGGCTTGATCCTCGGCGCAGTCATCGGCCTCGGCTTCGGACAGCTCGAAACGCCGATCCGTTGGGAATTCAAGCTCGGTCTCTTCCTCGTCCCCGTCGTGATCTACGGCATGTTGATGTTCAACCGGCCCTTCCCGCGCTCGGAGGCCACGACCTCGGGCATTTCGACCGGCGGCATGCTCGTCGCTCTCATCAGCCCCGTTTTGCTGTTCCTATTCGTGATGCACGCCCTGGTCGGCTACGTCGAACTCGGCACCGACAGTTGGATTACGAACATCACCACGACGGTGTTGAAGGACGAAACCAAAGCACTCCTAGCATTCATCTGGACGAACTCGCTCATGTTCGTGCTGCGGTTCTTCGCCGGTCCGATCGTCCACCGCATCAACCCGATCGGGTTGTTGCTCGTGAGCGCCCTCTTCGGGACGCTCGGCCTGTTCCTTCTGGGTCAGCCTTCGACTGACACGATCTGGCTCTGGATCGGAGCCGTGACCATCTACGGCATTGGCAAGACCTTCTACTGGCCCACGATGCTCGGCGTCATTTCCGAACGCTTCCCCAAAGGCGGGGCGCTGGCGCTCGGCATCAGCGGCGGCATCGGCATGATCTCGGCCGGTCTGCTCGGTGGCCCCGGCATCGGTTACAAGCAGGACTATGCGGCCGTGACGTTGCTGAAAGAAAAGTCGGAAGCGACCTACGACCGTTACAAGGCCCCGAAAGCCGAGGGGTTCCCGATCGTCACTCAGATCTTCCCGGATTTCGCACCGAAGATCGCCGGCCTCGACAACGGCAAGTTGAAAGTCTTCGGCGACTACGCCGGCAACCAGGCCAAGATCAAAGCCGCGAAGGACGCGGGCAAAGACGCGCCGAAAGATTTGAAGACCACGCTCGAAGCCGACTACGACACGATGAAGAAAGAAAAAGACGCCGGCAAACCGATCCCGCCCGAGTTGGAGAAGGCTCTGACCGACGGAAAAGATTGGTGGGAGAAAGATGGCAAACCCAATTTCGAAACCGACGCCCCATTCTTGGGGCAAGCCCAGAACTACGGCTCGCGGAAGGCTTTGCTCTGGACCGCCGCTGTGCCCGCGGCACTCGCCGTCGGCTTCTTGCTGTTGTTGATCTACTTCATGGCCATCGGCGGCTACAAGCAGGTTCACTTGGAAGGCGAGCGCGAAGTGGATGATCGGAAGGATTACACCTCCTGACCCTCCTCCGGGGGCAGTGGCCGGTACTGGACGCAGCCCCCTTCAAGGAACCCCTTTAAAATCAGCGTGGCGGCGAGCATGTCTCGCCGCTCGCTCCGTTTTTGCTTCGTCATTTTCGCGTCGTACATAATGTCGTCGGCTTGAGCCGTGGTGAAGCGCTCGTCGGCGAATTGCACCGGAAGCCCGGTTGCGGTTTCGAGCCAGGTCCCGAAGGCTCGGCACTCGTGCGCCTTCGGCCCTTCGTTGCCGTTCAGGCTGATCGCCAGCCCGAGGACGATTCCGGTGATGCTTTGCGCGCTGACCAATTTCGCCAAATAGGCCGCGTCTTGTTCGAGTGACTTTCGGGAATACGTTTCCAGTGGACTGGCCACGATGCGATCCGGATCGCTGATGCTGAGGCCGATGCGCACCGTGCCGTAGTCGACGCCGAGCAATCGGCCGGGACTCGAGGTCACAGGTATTCGCCCCGCTGTTCTCTTTTCAGCCGGTCGACGATTTCCTTCACGCGCGCCTCGTCCGACTTGCGGGCCACGAGCGTGGCGTTGCCATCTTGGATGACCACGAGGTCGGAGACGCCGATCGTCGCGATCAAATGCCCCGGCTCGGCGGAAATGACGCAGCCGGTGGTATCGATGGTGATGTGCCGGCCTTGGATCGTGTTGCCCCCGGCGTCCTGCGGATTGTGCCGTTCGAGCGCCAGCCAGCTGCCGACGTCGTCCCATTGGTACGGGGTCGAGAGCACCTTCACGCGCCCCGCTCGGCCCGCGTCTTGCATCACGGCGTAGTCGATGCTCGTCCCTTTCATGGCCCCGTATTCGCGGGCAAAGACTTCGTCTCGTTTGGGCGTCGGCCAAGCGTCGGCGATGCGTTTCACCCCGGCGGCGATGTCCGGCCGGCTCGCGTTCAACTCCTTCAAGATCGTCGAAGCCTTCCAGACGAAGATACCGCTGTTCCAGTCGTAGTTCCCCGAAGCCACGTATTGTTCGGCGAGGTCGGACTCGGGTTTTTCCTTGAATTCTTGGACGGAGTACAGCGCGATGCCGCTGCGTTCCGAGGCCTTAACGCCGCGGTGGATGTAGCCGTAGCCGGTGCTCGGGAACGTCGGCGGGATGCCGAAGGTGAACAGCGACTCCGGGAATTCTTCGGCGAACTGCTCCGCCGCGTGGACGGCGCGCTGGAACTCGCGCTCCGGCTCGATGAGATGATCCGCCGGCATGACGATGATGGTCGCGTCCGGATCGGTGTTGGCGATGAGCGCCGCGCCGAGGCCGACGCAAGGGCCCGTGTCGCGCCGCAGCGGTTCGCCGACGATGCGATCCCGGCTCAGTTCGGGGAGTTGCGACGCAGTCTCCTCGATATACGCCGCTCCCGTGACGACCCAACAGCGCTCGGGCGGCACCACCGGGACGATGCGGTCGAGCGTGGATTGCAACAGCGAGCGCTCCCCGCTGAAGTTGAGGAATTGCTTCGGACGGGCGTTCCGGCTCCGGGGCCAAAATCGAGTGCCACCGCCACCGGCCATGATCATCGCGTGCAGCATTTCAACAACCCGAAGTAAGATGGAAGCAAGTCTTCGTATCCGAAATCCACAATCCCAAATCCGCAATTGGCTCACTCCGCAACCAGATACGTCGGTTCCTTCGGCTTGAAACCTTTGGGGCATTTCGCCTTCGCTTCTTCGGCGTCCAGCGCGTACAGCGGCGAAATCTCCACCGGCCTCGACCCCGTCGGCAGCCCGAGCCAGCGGTGGGCCTGCGCGATCATCAGCGCCCGCGCCGAATCGGGTGAGTCGGCGCCGGTCGCATTCTTCAGCGGGGCAAACTCCTCTTCGCGCACTGTCTGCACGGCCAACCAACGATCCGCGAGCGGCAGCGCATCGAAGACGAAGAGCTCGAACTTCAACGCGTTCTCGGTTGTCGGCGAGAACGTCGTCGCCGTGGTCGGGTCGTAGTGCGACACCTTCTTCTTGGCGGTGTGGAAGCCGAGTCGATCCGGGCCGGTCGTGATGCGCTTCAAGAATTGCAGATCGAACAAATGGATCGCGGGATTCCCCGCCCGGAAAGCGAGCGTGCCATCGTCGGCGAGTTCGTTCAACATCTCAGCAGGCATATCGGAGTATTCGACGATCCCGCAGCGCCCATCGAGCAACGCGAGCACGCCGACTTTTTCTTCGGGACGATCTTTGAAGACCACCTTCGACGACACTTCGGAGCGCGACTCGATGTGCTGCCCCACGAACGCCGGGTCGGCGATTCTCACGAGCGGGTTGTCAACTTGGAAGTAGAAAATGTGCTTGATGCCAAACGCTTCCAACTCCGCGAGCAGGCCGGAATCTTGCAGCGCCGTCAGCGTGCCGCCGTGGCCGTTGGGGCCGAGGAACAACTTGCCCGGCGCTTCGAGCAGCAGCTTACCCGTGGCCAAGTCGAGCGCCGGCATCGTCCCCTGCCGGAAGAATTTCACCTGCGTTTCGGCCAAGCCGAAGAAGCCTTCCTCGTGGAAGAATTCGACCGTCTCGGTGTGCGTGGCGTCGCTGGTCATCACGAGCAACGGCATTTCGGTTTCGTACTTCCACGACAGCGCCAGTACCTTCTCCGCGTGGATTTGAAACAGGCTCGCTTCGGAGACGGGGCCGATGGGGAACAGGCCTTTGGGCTTGTCGAACCCCAAGCGCGTCCCTTGCCCCCCGGCCACGACGAGCGCGGCGACTTCCCCGTTCCAGAGCGCCAGTTCTCCCGCAGTTTTGGACGACGGCGGCACTTCCGAAACATGGACGACGGGCAACGGCTCGATGTATTCCCGCGCGGGCATCGCCGCGAACGGCTCGTTCCGCTTCGCGAAGAGTCCGTCGATGAGTTTCAGATCGACCGCTTCCAATTGCGTTTGAAACGCGGCTCGCTCTTTCTCGGGGAGGGCGTCCCACCCCCCGAAGACGTGCGCTTGCCGGTGCGACGCGTAATGGGCTTTGAGTTCGGCCAAAGTCATAGGAGCATCCTGATGATTCAAAACTCGATCCGCTGACCGTCGAACGCCAATTGTACATGCCCCGGCATCGGCGGCGGGGCGCCCGCGTCGAACAGGTGCGAGAGGTGCGTCAGGTACGCCCGCTTGGGGTTCGCACGGTCGATCACCCCCAAGGCGCCCGGCAGCGCGAAGTGCGACGGGTGCTCGGCCCCCGGCCGCAAGCAATCCAAGATCAGCGTGTCCAAGCCCATTAACAGCGGCCAGCTCGCCTCGGGGATCGCGTTCGCGTCGGTGCAATAGGCGAGGTCGCCGATTCGGAAGCCGAAGACGTCGAACCGACCGTGGATCAGCGGGATCGGGGTGACCCGCTCGCCGAGTATGTCGAACGGCTCCGCGGTGATCCGGCGGAACTGCAACTTCGGTAACACGCCCGCCGGCAGCAGCTCGGCTTCGCGGCCGAAGATGTACGGGAACGATTCGCGGACGACCCCTTCGACTTCGGCCGTGCAAAACACGGGCAACGGGCCGTTCAAAATCTTCGGGAAGAGCCGGACGTCGTCGAGACCGTAAATGTGGTCGGCGTGGTAATGCGTGTAGAGCAGGGCGTGGGCGACCGGAATCTTCTCGCGGACGAGCTGGATGCGCAGTTCCGGGCCGGAGTCGATGAGGATATTTCCGGTGGGCATTTGCAACAGCACCGAAGCACGCGTCCGGTTGTTCTTCGGATTCGCCGACATGCAGACCGGGCATTCGCAACCGATCATCGGCACGCCAACGGACGTGCCGCAACCGAGAATGAGTAGGGTTCGAGTGGAGGTCGCCATGCTAGAGATTGTACGGGCGAAGGATTACCCTACCAACCAGGACGTTGAACCAGAGCGGCACGATTGACACGGGAAGCGATGAAGCAATCATTCCACCTCGACGCCGCACAGTTCGATCTTGCGATACAGTGAGCTCAGGCCAATACCCAGTCGCTTGCAGGCTTCGCGCTTGTCGGGGGTTTGTTTCAAAATCCGTTCGATGTGGGTCTTCTCAGCGAAGCGGACGGCTTCTTCGAGCAAGTCGGGGTCGCGATTGGCGCCCTCCGAATTCCAGAGCGTCTGCGGGAGATCGGTCACTTCGATCAGCGGCGGTTCGCCGAGGACGACGGCCCGTTGGATGGCGTTGTCGAGCTCGCGGATATTCCCCGGCCACGGGTAGGTCCGCACGCGTTGCATCGCCTCATGCGACAAACCCGCGAACGGCCGGCCCGACTGCTGACAATGCTTGGTCAGTAGGAATTCGACGAGCGTCGGCAGATCCTCGCGGCGCTCGCGCAGGGGCGGCAGCGTGAGTGCTACGACATTCAATCGGTAGAAGAGATCGGGCCGAAATCGACCGGCGGCGGCGTCCTTGGCCAAGTCTTTGTTCGTCGCCGCGAGGATGCGGGCCGCGACCTTCACCGGTTCGTTCGCCCCGACGGGTTGAACTTCTTTTTGTTCGATGGCGCGGAGTAATTTCGCTTGCGTCGCCAGCGGCAACTCGCCGATTTCGTCGAGGAAAATCGTCCCCGCGCCGGCGTGGACGAACAGTCCGACAGCGTCGCGGTCGGCGCCGGTGAACGCCCCTTTCTTGTGGCCGAAGAGCTGACTTTCCAGCAGATCGCCGGGGATGGCTGCGCAGTTGACGGCGAGGAACTTGCCGTCGGTCGGCTTCGCGGCTTGGGCGAAGCGGTGGATGGCTCGGGCCAGCAGTTCCTTGCCGGTGCCGCTTTCGCCGAGGATCAACACCGTGCTCGGAGACGGGGCGACGCGCTTGGCGAAGTCCATCAGGGTGCGCATCGCCCGGCTTTGGCCGGTCACCATTTCGCCACTGTCGGCAACGCGGTTCAACTCCCGGCGGAGCCATGTGTTCTCGCGGTGCATGTCGCGCTGCTTCAGCAACCTCGCGATCTTGCCGTGGACCTCGCGCAGCAGGATCGGCTTCATCAGGTAATCGTGCGCGCCCTTCTGAAAGGCTTCGATGGCCGTCTCGACGGTGGCATAGGCCGTGATGAGGATGACGAACGTCTCCGGGCTGATGCGGCCGAGCGATTCGAGGACTTCGATGCCGTCGAGGCCGGGGAGGTTGATGTCGCAGAGGACGAGGTCGAACATCCGCTCACCGGCGAGTTTCAGCGCCTCCTCGCCGGAGCCGCACGCGACGACTTCGTACCCCTCCCGCGCGAGGAACTCGGCAAGAGTATCGCGGATGACGGGTTCGTCGTCGCAGATGAGAATTGCGGGGGGGATGGTCATGGATTTCTCAACCCGAGTAGGTAGTGGGCGTCAGCCCTCCGAGACTTCAGATGACACTCCGCGCGAATTCCTCGGAGGGCTGGCGCCCACCGCTCGGGTTCGACTTCACCGGCAGACTCACGCGGAACGTCGTTCCCTTGCCCGATTCCGATTCCACGCCGACCGTACCGCCGTGGGCTTCGACGATTCGGCGGATCACGAACAGGCCCAAGCCGGTGCCTTGTTTCTTAGTGGTGAAGTAAGGCCGGAACAGTCGGGCTTGCACGGCGGGATCGATGCCGACGCCGTCGTCGGCGACCGTCCATTCGACGCGGCTCCCCGCGCGTCGGGCGCCGACGACTATGCAGCCGCCTTTACCCGTGGCGTCGATGGCGTTGAGCACCAAGTTGAAGATCACCTGCACGAGTTGATCGCGGACGCCGACGATGGCGGGGAGATCGCCCGGCACCTCGGACACGATGTTCCGGTTCTTCCCGCCCTTGTAATATTTGGCGATGCCGAGGGCTTCCGAAATGACGTCCGCCGTGGCGACCTTGCCGCTGAGGGCGCTCGCCGGCCGGCTGAACGTGATGAGTTCGCGCAGGATATTTTGGATGCGGGCGAGTTGCCCCGTGACGATGCCGAGCTTCGTCCGGGTGTATTCGTCGGGGTCGCGATGCTCGAGCATCTGCACGATCCCGCTAATGCTCGTGAGCGGGTTGCCGACTTCGTGGGCGATCCCCGCGGCCAGCAACCCGAAGGCGGCCATCTTCTCTTGGTGCAGCACTTGGGCCTGCGATTCCTCGAGTTCTCGCGTCCGTTCGGCGATGCGCGATTCCAACTGACCTTGGTTTTCGGTGAGGGCGTGATTCATGATCCGCAGACCGTTCTCGGCGCGCTTCAACAAGCGCGCCATCGCCCCCGCGGCCCACGTGGCCCAGATCAACACCACGACCGTCAATAAGAACAGCGGGCGGGTATTCGGTTGCGATTCGACGACGGCGTTCAGGATCGCATAGCTCAGGATGTCGAGCCCGCAGGTGAGGAACGTGATGCGCGGGCTGTAGCGGATGGCGCAGCAGATGAGCGACAGCAGGTAATAGAAACGGAAGGGGCTATCGAGGCCGGCTTCGGAGAAGCAGAGCAAACCGATGAAGAGCGCCTCCATCGCCGAGATGATCAGCGGGTGATCGCGCAGGAAGACGCGGCCGCTCCGGAAGACGGCGGTGTTGACCGCGGTGAAGCCGACGCCGAGGCCGAGCATCACGTTGAGCGCGACGGAGTCGCCCGCCGGGCCGAAGTTGGCCAGCAAGAAGCCGACGACCAACCCGACCCAGCGGATTTTAACGGCGATGGCTTCCGCGGCGAGTTCGAACGGCGAGCCCGTCGGCGGGGCGAAGGTGGCGAGCAATCGGGGGAACATGGGTATATTGTAGGTTGGGGTCGGCAATTATCGTCCGAGCGTCGCCCGTACCGTCGGGGGCGGCGGGCTTTCGCCGGGTTTGTCGAAGCGGTTCCGCAATCGCTCGGCAACGGCCCGCACCGGGTCGGTGACCACCGGCAGCACCACGGCTTTCGGTGTCAGCTTGCCCCCGTCGCGGGTCAGTTCGATCTTGAATAAACTCCCGCTGAGCAACCCCGTGACGTCGCCCAGCGGGGTCGTCAGCCAGCGCTTCAAGGTCTGCGACCAGATCGTGTAGAACTCGAATTTCACATATTGTCCGTCGGTGTCCATCTCGCCAGAACCGCCGAGGCTGATGGCGGACCCCAACAGGTCGAGTTGCGTCACCTTCACCCGGTCGCCCTTCAATTCTAAGGTGGCGTGGGCCTCTTCGAACGCGCAGCGGTCGGGCGTCTGCCCCTTCAGCACTTTCATCAGGTCGAGCAGCACCGGGATCTTGTACATCCGGCCTTGGGGCACGTCGATCTGACCTTGGCCGCTGGCGATCCATTTCCCGGATTTCGCGTCGAGCACGTTTTCGACGAGGAAACTTCCCTGGGCCAAGCCGCGGAGTTCGGAGTCGCTGCCGAGTTTCGTGTGCCGGGCGAGTTCGTCGAGGCGAACTCCCGTGGCCGTGAGCCAGATGCGGTATTGAATCGTCTCGTCGATGACGATGCGCGCTTGCCCGCCGACGGTGCCTTGGAACAGCGTGGCGGTGATGTCCGGGAATTCGATCACGGGCGCGGCGTATCCGCTCGGGGTCGATGCGTCTTCGACCTGCGGGCGGATACGGTAGCCGAGCTTGGTCGCCGAAAGCGGTTGCTTGCCGACGGTCGCTTTGTCGAGCCAGATATTGCCGACGATGGCTCCGATGTGCGTGCCATCGTAGCGGCCCTCGGACGCGATGGTGCCGAAGAGTTCCTCGAACGGGAGGCCGGCTTCCAAGCTGCTACCGTTGAGTTTCAAACTGGCGTTCCAGTAGATCACCGGTTGCGGTTTCCCGTTGCGCTTCGGGGGCGCTTTCGGCGGCGCAGTCTGCGCCGGCGGCTTCTGCCACGGCAGTGTGAACGGGAGAATCCCGGCCGGGGCGGGGACGGTCATCGGCGCCGGTTCCCCCGCCGCGAGCGGCGCGAACGGCCGGCTCGCATCGCGCGGAGCCGATATTTCGAGGGGCGCCTGGCCGCGCACGACCCCGAGGGATTTCTCCTCGGCGGGCACCGACACGACGAGGTGCTTCACGAACAGCTCCGCCGCGCCGCGGAACTTCGATTCGCGAAAGGCCCGCCGGATTTTCTCGGGCATCGCCTTCAACAACGCCTCGTCCGCGATCAACGGGGTCAGTCCGATGCCGCCGAGGTTGGCCCACACTTCGCCCGTCTCGGTGAAGCGGATATCCGCGGCGTCGAGTTTCAATTCCGAAACGCCGTGCTTAGCGATGAACTTCACGAGTTCGACACGGCCGTTGTGGTAGCGAAGCAAGCCCGCAAGTTGGTGCAAATCATAGGGGAAGAACGTCGGCGTGACACTCGGGCCTTTGAAATGGAACGACAGCCTCATGTCGGTGGTCGGGTTGAACGGCGGCTCCGCGGGCAACAGCGCGACGACGGGCGCGGCGATCCCCGGCGCAGCGATGGCCCCTACGTCGGGCAAGCGCTCGGCCGGGGTTGTGCGGCCGCTACGATCCCAGATTTCGACGTCGGCCCCAAAGGTCAGATCGCCGCGCGGGTTGAATGTTCGGATCACTGCGTCGAGTTTGATTTCCCGCAGGGCCGCTTTGAACTCGGCGTCGATGGGACAGTTCTCCCCTTGGACGCGCAGCGTCAGTTTGCGATCGAGTGTCCCCGCGACCGCCTCGCTGTCGCCGGAGATCCACAAGCGTCCGCCGTCGTGGACGGCTTCGAAGTTCCGCAGCTCGACGCGGTCGGCGTCTGTTTCGGGTGTGATGGCCAACCCGGGCCGCAGCGGCCGGAGTGTGTCGCTCGCGGAAACGAACACGACGATGTTGCCGCGCACCTGCTTCACCGGGTAGGGGAAGTGCGCGTAGTTGACGGTGCCGTCGAAGACCTTGATGCGGAAGGTGTTCTCGCAGCGGTTGACGCCGTGCGACTGGCGGATGTCGATTTGGAAATCGCCGCGGGCTTTGCCCCGGAGTTTCCCGAGTGAGACCGGGTAGTTCCCCGGCAGCGCGGCGAAAAGCTTCTCGTCGATGGGGATGTCCTTCCCCGTAATCCGCAGGTTGATAAATGGGTCGGGCCCTTCCCCGGCAACTTTGCCCGTCAGGCCGACACTGCGCCCGCCGGCCGTACCAGTGACGTCGATGCGGAATTCGTCGGTGCCGTCGCTAGAAACGACTTTCTTCACCGACCCAGCGAGGTCGCGGATCGGGTAGCGGAACTTCTCGTACTCGATGGCCAACTTGTTCGGATGGATGTCGACTTCGCGCACCCAAGTGCCGTTGGGGCGGGAGAAGTGGAGGGCGATATCGACTGCGCCGTCGGGCGAGAACATCCGCTGGATCACGGCCGCTTTCGGCGTCAGGCGCCGGAAGAGTTCGTCGTCGAGCGCGAGCGAATGGACCGTCAATTTGAGCGACTCGAGTTTGTCTTCGATCGCGAGAAACGGATCGCCGTCGGGGACGGCGGTCGGCTTCGGCCAATGCGCCGAAGGCGCTGGCCGGAGTCGCGGGCCGTACCGCGCCGCCGCAGTGGAACCGCCCGATCCGAAGCAATCGGTTTTCGAAACGAGGCTGAGGTCGACGGCGGCTTTCCCGAGCCGGGCCGTCGCTTTATCGACGGTCAACGCACCGTTGCGGAAGCGGATCGAACCCGCGAATTGTTCGATGGGCCACGGTAGCGCCTCGTGGTCGAAGCGCCCCTCGCGGACCTCGAATCTCGCGTCGTAGCTCGCCGCCGCTGCGGTCGAGCCGGGAAGGGTGAAGTCGACGCGGATGCTCGTTTTGGCGTAAATGTGCTGGGCGTATTCGGCCGCGTCGGGGTGGATCCGCGCAGCGACGGCCGCGAAATCAGGCCCGATTTCCAGTTCGCTGATCTCGACGCGGCCGAGCGCTTGAGCGCTGTCGCGGTTCCACTTCGCGCCGAAAGTCAGCGGGATGGCGAGGGCCGTCGGATCGGGTTGCGCGTCGTTGCCCAGACCGACCCGCGCCGAGCCGTCGAGTTTGAGCCACGTCGGCGCTTCGCCGAGGACGTTCAATTTGATGTTGCGGATCGCCAGCGCCGGCAGGGCGGCCGGGCTGCGATCTTCGATGAACACCGTGCCGCCCTTGACCGAGATCGTCGGGATCGGTTTGTCGCCCGCGCCGGGTTTCGCGATCCCCGCGACGTTCCACCGGCCATCGATATCGCGCACGAGCCGGATCGTCGGCGAGTCGAGGTCGATTTTGCGGATGACCAGTTCGCCGCGGTTCAACCGCTCTTTGTCATGCGTGATCACGGCCGAGGGAACGTGCAGGAACGGCTCGGATTCGCCCCGGCGGGTCAGCTTGAGTTCGTTCACCGACAGCCCGCCGAACAGCCGGACGTGCGCCGAACCGACCTCGACTTCGACGTCGTCATCGAATTGCTCCCGGAGGTTTTCGACGACGGCCGCGCGCACTTGCTCCGGGCTGACCCAGTGGTATGCCCAGACGCCGCCCCACACCACGGCCGCGAGTGCCGTCAGGATTCCAGCGCGGATCAACCAAGGCCTGAACCACGACATCCGTGTCGGTCTCGCGGGCCAATATCCCCGGGCCAGCGCAATCCGCGCCCGCCCCGAGGTTGCGGACAATAGGCGACCCTGCGGAAAAGATCAACCGGGACTGGGAATGCGGTTCCGAAGGGGCGACTTTCCCCGGAATCTGAGGTATGATCGTACTTGCGCTCGGCACGGAGGAGCCCCCCGATGATCCCTCGAATCGCCCTCGTCGCCGGGGTCGCATTCGTTCTCAATTGTTCGACCGCGTCCGCCCAAGTCTTCTTCGGGCCGGTAGGTTATTCGTCCGCGTTCTACAACTTCGGCTACCAAGGCCGGAATTTCTCGTTCGGTGGCTGTTATCGATACGCGGCCCCGGTGTATGGCTACACGCAATTCTATTTTCCGCCGCCGGTCGTGATCGTCATGCCGCCACCGATGTTTCGGAACCGCGAGCCGTTGCCGGTGAACGAGCGATTTCCCACTGTCGACGATTTCGCCCCGGCCCGCGTTGATGCGGCGGTGAAGCGCGGCGACTTCCGCGTCGTGAAGCCGGGCGAGCGCGTCGCTCCGCCGTCGATTCCGTTGCCGAAGCCGCCGGTCGAACCGAAGGCGCTGGCCGTCTTCCTGATCAAATACGCCCGCGAGGCGTTCGAGCAGGAACAGATCGGACGGGCTGGGGAACGCCTCCGCGCGGCCATCGCTCTGCAACCGAAAGATCCGCAGCTCCATTTTTGGCTGGCCCAAGTGCACATGGCCCGCGGGGAATATCCGGAAGCGGTCGCCGCGCTCCGCTCGGGTATCGCCCTCGAACCGGATTGGCCGGCGGCGCCGTTCGATTTGAAAAATCTGTACGGGCCGCGCGTCACGGCACTCGCCGCGGACATCGCCGAGTTGAATGCTCTCTCGAAGGCCAACCCCGGCGATCTCGGATTGGCTTTCGTCGCCGGGGTTTGCGAGTGGTTCTCGGGGAACCGCCGGGCGGCCGCG